>Ga0214919_10007923_pt1 | contig 14193 bp, 17 predicted proteins | sample LL1503_MetaG_FD_177994 | JGI IMG/M metagenome (GOLD analysis project Ga0214919, IMG submission 177994) | Freshwater microbial communities from Lake Lanier, Atlanta, Georgia, United States - LL-1503 | ecosystem: Environmental > Aquatic > Freshwater > Lake | place: USA: Georgia | collected...
GCCAGGGCTCGATGGCGCGAAGATGAGCAAAAGCTATAACAACTCGATTGCCATGCGCGAAGACAAAGCCAGCATCGAGACCAAGGTCAAGCGCATGCCCACCGATCCGGCCCGCGTCAAACGCAGCGATCCTGGCAATCCCGATCGCTGCCCCGTGTGGCAATTCCATTTGGTTTATTCGCCCCCTGCCACACGCGACTGGGTCAAAACCGAGTGCACACGCGCTGGCATTGGCTGCTTGGAATGCAAGCAACCCGTGATTGATGCCATCGTTTCCGAGCAACAGCCCATGTTGGCTCGGGCAGAACCTTTTGTTTCCAATCCTCGGCTTGTTCGTGATATCGTTGACGCTGGTACGCAGCGGGCGCGCACCACGGCACAAGAAACCATGCGCGATGTGCGCGAGGCCATGGGCCTGAATTACTAAGAACGGAGAATTACTATGAGTCTTTACGTCATTGATGACCACCCAATGGTTCGCCAAATGATTGGTATGCTGCTGCGCCGACTGCGTCCCGCCTCCAAGGTGGTCGAGTTAGAGAAATTCAGCGAATTACAAGCTGCCTTGATCAAAAACGGTGAGCCCGAATTGTTTGTGCTCGACCTGCTGCTGCCCGGCGTCAAGGGCGCCACAGCCATTTCGGATGTCAAAAAAATGTACCCCGAAATTCCTTTGGTGGTGCTCTCAGCCATGCCCTCTGGCGAAGCCCGTGATGCTTGCCTGGAAGCAGGCGCTGACCTCTATATTGAAAAATCCACCGATACCGCTGAAATTTCTGCGGCTATCCAAGACATAATGAAGTCCGATGATGTGGATGAAGACGCCGAAGTGGTGGTGATTGGCGACATCAAACTCTCCAAGCGCCAAAAGCAACTCATCCTCATGCTGGACCGTGGTTTGTCTAACCGTGATATCGCCGCCGAACTCAGCATCAGCGAACACACGGTCAAGGTGCATTTGTGGCGTCTGTTCCGCCGCTTAGGTGTGAAAAGCCGTACCCAAACCCTGCACTTTGCACGCACCCATGGTTTGTTGATGGGCTGATGGCCCACCGTCTGGCCCTCACTTGCTCAAGGGCTGGGCAATCACCAAGTTGATTTTGTCTTTGCTGCCAGGCTTGATGGGTCCGGCGCTCACGCCCAAATCACCCGGCTGTGCCATGGCATTGCCACTTCTGGATATACGCGCTCTCACCATCACTGCGCTGATGTGCGAGAGCTTCATCTGTGGGTTCATGGCCATGCTGTCGTCCAGCACAAAGTCGTAAGGCAATTTGTCTACCGTGGTTCGCACGATGGCCAACGGCATGCGAGGACCATCAGCGGCATTGGCGTAAATAAAGACCGTGTCGCTGGGCGAGACTTGCGACGCCAGTGCAGGGTCTAGGCTGACTCGGCCGGCAATTCGCTCTGCCCCTGGTGTGCTCTTGCCTTGGGTGGGCTTGGGCGGGGCAGTTGATGGTGCTTGCGGTGCTTGGGCAACCACAGTCTCAGGATCCAATGGGGGAAGATTCAAACGCTCACGGGCTTTGTTGATGGCTTCCACCAAAGCCGGTAGGTCGGGCGAGGAGGCGGGCAGCAAGCCACGCACTTTGTTCCAATAGCCCAAGGCGTCTTGAAACTGACCTTGCGAAAACGCGGCACTGCCTGCCAACAACAAGGCATTGCCATGCTCGGGGTCGGCCTTCAAAACGCTGTGGATGATGTCCCAGGGTTCACCATCGAATTTGCCCTGGTTTTTTTGTGCCAACACTTCGGCACGCTCAATGCGCACATCGTCATTGGCTGCGAGCGACAGCGCTTTCTTGAATGCTGTATCGGCTTTGTCAAATTCGCCCAACGCACGTTCAATACGCCCCATCATCACCCAGCCTTCGGCGTTGTTGGGGTTGTCTGCCAAGCGTTGACTGAGTTGATCAGCCATGCCCTGTAATTTGTCGTTAGAGATTTGCTCATCCCCTCCAACCTGATTGGCCAGCAGGGGATCGATGCCCACGGGCGTACCCACCACAAAGTACAAACCAAATGACAACAAAGGAATAGCCAAAGCCAAGCCGACGACCAAGCCACGCCAATGCGGAGCTTTGGCATGTGTTGATGCAACAGGCTGCGGCGCGTCTTCCAGCAAGCGTTGCGTGAGTTCTTCATGGGAAGCGTCAAAACCCGCTTGGTCTAAGGTGCCTTGTGCAAGTTCGTGTTGCAACTCGGCCAAATGTTCGCGGTAAACGGCCACCTGCGATAACACGTTTTCGCGTTCACTGACTTGCAATCCTGCCAGCGATGCACGCCGCAAATGCCAGCCCAAGACCAGCACCACCCCAGCACACATGAGTGCCGCCCAAATCAAAAACCACTGCACCGCGTTCACATTCAATCTTTCAAAAGTTGTTCCGCCTGAGCGCGCTCAGAAGCATTCAGGTGATGAGGAATGCGTTGCCTACGCTGACGCATGTAACGCCAGAAACCGCCCATCGCCAACATCAACAAAAGAAATGGCCCAAACCACAAAGGCCAAGTCAGTGGTTTGAGGGGCGGCTTGTACAGCACAAAATCACCATAGCGTTCAACCAAATAGGTTTTGATTTGGGCATCGGTTTTGTCTTCGCGTATGAGTTTACGTACCTCCCGACGCAGGTCCTCGGCCAACTCTGCGTGGGAAGAAGCCAAAGACTCGTTTTGGCACACCAAGCAACGCAACTCCTCGGCAATGGCTACCAAGCGTGCCTCGACTTGCGGGTCTTGTGCCATGGGTTGAGCCTCGCCTGCTTGCGCCATCCAAGAAAGGGTACCCAAGCAAACCACGAGGAGTATGTGTTTCATGCAGGCTTGTCCAACTGTTGAATCAAGGGAAGAATGGTTTCAATCAACACCTCAGGGGTGACAGGACCCACCCGCTTGTAGCGAATAACACCTTGCTTGTCGATGACATAGGTTTCGGGCACGCCATACACACCATAGTCAATGCCTACACGCCCATCCAAGTCCATCACCGACAGTTTGTAGGGGTCACCTGCTTTTTGCAAAAACTTCAGGCTGCGCTCACGGGCCAACTGCAACTTCACCTCGTCGCTGAGAGGCCCATTGGCTTGGTCGCTGGGTTGAATTTCTTTGTAACTCAAGCCCACGATAGGAACGTGTTGGGTTTTGGAAAATTGCACCAGCAAAGGGTGTTCTTCTCGGCACGCCACACACCACGTGGCCCAGACATTGAAGATCCACACTTGGCCTTGCATGTCCGCAGGACTGAACGGTTTGTCACCCACCAAGGTAGGCAAGCTGAAAGCGGGTGCCGGTTTGTTCACCAAAGGTGAGGGTATTTCACGCGGGTCACGCTTTAAGCCCACAGCCAAAAACACCACCAAGGCGGCGAAAGCAATGAGTGGCAAAAAAAACTTTTTCATGCACTACCCGACAAAGCCTCACCAGCTGTACGCAGTGCTTGTTGGTTGGTGTTGCGGCGGTAACGGCGGTCTAAAGCCGCCAATACACCCCCCAAGACCATGGTCAACACGCCAGCCCATAACCATGGCACAAAAGGCTTGTAATACACACGCATGCTCCAAGAGGGGGTAGCTCCAGGTAAGGCGTCTCCCAACGACACATACAAGTCGCGCATCACGCCCGAATCAATGGCGGCTTCGGTCATGGGCATGGCGGTTGAAAAATAACGGCGTTTTTGAGGACGCAACACCTCGATGACTTGGGCGTTTTTCAACACCTCAACCTGGGCTTGTACCGCTTTGTAGTTAGGGCCCATGACATCTTCCACGCCGGCCAAACGGAAAGTATAGGGCGCGATGGTGACCGTGTCACCCACGGCCATGCGCACATCGCGCTCTACTTCATAAGACTTGACACCTGTGATGCCCAGCACCAGTACCGCCATGCCAAAGTGCGCCAAATGCATGCCCCAAAACGAACCACCTATGCGGCCAGGCTTGCGTAAACGCTCCAGCACATGTTGCAAGCTGCCCAAGCCTACCCACATGCCCAGAAAAATACCCAGCATGGTGCCTGCTGACCAACTGCCCAACACAAACGGCAAGATAAGCGCCAACAACAATGCGGCGCCACCGACAAAGCGCAGTCGCCAGAACACCTCGCTCATACGTGCTTGGCGCCAGTGCGCCACCGTGCCTGGCACCAACACAAACAGCAAGGGCACCATCAGTGGCGCAAACACCAAATTGAAATAGGGTGGGCCTACCGATAACTTGCCCAGGTTCAAAGCATCGATGATGAGAGGGTACAAAGTGCCTAGCAATACCGCACCCGTGGCCACCACCAGCAACACGCTGTTGAGCAACAAAAACGATTCGCGCGACACCAAACCCATGGTGCCACCCAAAGTCACGGCAGGTGCACGCCATGCAAACAAGCTGAGGGATGCACCCACAACTGTCGCCAAAAAAGCCAATATGAAAATACCACGTGCGGGGTCGGATGCAAACGCATGCACCGATGTGAGCACACCCGAGCGGACCAAAAATGTGCCTAACAACGACAGCGAGAAAGCCGCAATCGCCAACAACACCGTCCAAGCTTTGAAACTGCCGCGTTTTTCAGTCACCATCAACGAGTGTATGAGCGCCGTACCGACCAACCAAGGCATGAGCGAGGCGTTTTCAACCGGGTCCCAAAACCACCAACCGCCCCAGCCCAATTCATAGTAAGCCCACCAAGACCCCAAACCAATGCCAAAAGTGAGAAAGGCCCACGCGATGACGGTCCAAGGGCGTGACCAGCGCGCCCAAGCCGCATCCAAGCGTCCCGACAACAGCGCCGCAATGGCAAAGGCAAACGCCACCGACATGCCCACATAACCCATGTAAAGCATGGGGGGGTGAATCACCAGACCAGGGTCTTGCAACAAGGGATTGAGGTCGCGCCCATCCGCAGGCATGGGGAAGAGCCGATCAAACGGGTTGGATGTGGTCAAGATGAACATCAAAAAACCCACCGATACCAAACCCAACACACCCAATACCCGTGCCACCATGGCCAAAGGAAGACTGCCTGAAAAAATCGCCACAGCAGCGGTCCAACCACTGAGCATCAACACCCACAACAACAACGAACCTTCATGGCCGCCCCACACCGCTGCAAACTGGTAGGGCTTGGGCAACAAGGTGTTGGAGTGTTCGGCCACATACTTCACCGAAAAGTCATTGCTTAAAAATGACGACGCCAAACACGCAAAGGCAAACGACACCAAGACAAACTGCAACAAAGCCGCAGGTCGCGCCAATGACTGCCACACCACTTGGTGACGCAAAGTGCCTGCCAATGGCACCGTCCCCAAAAACAATGCAATAACAGTAGACAACACCAACGCAAATTGACCAAGTTCAGGGATCATCAGCAAGCAGCTTTCAAGGTTTCACAGATTGGGCCGCACGGGCTTGTGCGGCCTTGTCCAAGGCGTGTTGCGCCTCGGGCGGCATGTAATTTTCGTCGTGTTTGGCCAGTACCTCGGTGGCTGTCATCAAGCCTTGCGCATCCAAACGGCCTTGGGCCACCACACCCTTGCCCTCTTTGAACAAATCGGGCAACAAACCACTGTAGCGCACGGGTATCTCTTGGGCGGTATCGGTGACCACGAAAGACACATCGGTGCCATCGCGTTGCAAACTGCCCACTTTCACCAAGCCACCTATGCGAAAAGTTGTGTTCTTGGGTGCTTCACCATTCAACACTTGGGTAGGCGTGAAGAAAAACACCAAATTGCTTTGAAATGCATTCAGCACAAACGCGGCAGCCAATGCCAATACCACTACGCCACCTGCAATCAGCGCAAAACGGGTTTGGCGGGGAGTGAGATTCATGGGCTCTCCAAGCTGTGCTGAGCACTTGCCAGCGCCAATACGCGGCGATGCGACTGACGCGCTTGCACCATTTCAAAAATCAGCAACACAGCGGTCATACCCATGCTGCCCCACACATACCAGGCATAGCCGCCCATGAACCAAAACTCAGACCATGTCTCCCACCTCATGCTTTGGCTCCTGCAACTTCAGGTAAGGCCTGCACCCAGTCCGTATGACATTCGCGCTCGATGATGAGGGTGCGAACACGGTAACAGACGATGGCCAAGGTATACGCCCACATGGCCAACGCCATGAGCAACATGCCCCACAACATCAACTGCGCCATGCTGGGTGATCGCGTCAAAGAGACGGATGCACCTTGGTGCAAAGTGTTCCACCACTTGACTGAAAAATAAATGATGGGTACGTTGATGGCGCCGACGATGGCAATCAGTGCACCAGCACGATCAGCACGGCGCACATCGTCAATCGCTGAAGTGAGGGCCATATAGCCTAAGTAGAGGAAAAACAAAATCAATTCAGAGGTCAAGCGCGCATCCCAGACCCACCACGCACCCCACATGGGTTTGCCCCACAACGCACCTGTCCACAAGGACAAAAAAGCAAACAACGCGCCTGTAGGCGCCAAAGCGCGGGTCATCATGCCGGACAAACGGGTGTTGAATGTCAGACCCAGCACACTCCAAAACGCCATGGCAAGGTAAATCACCATGGACATCCAAGAGGCCGGTACATGCACAAAGATGATGCGGTAGCCCTCGCCTTGTTGTGCATCGGTAGGTGCCATAGCAAAACCCACCCACAGCCCAGCCACTGTCAGTGCCAAAGCCACCGCTGCCAACCAAGGCCACAAGCGCCCAGCCAAACCATAAAAGGTTTGAGGGGCAGCGTAATAAAACCAGCGCATCGTCATTTACTTATTCCAAGGCAATACGCAAAGCCGCACTGCACGCCCATGGGCTAAAAAACACCGCTGGCAACAACATGGCCAGCAACAAAGAGACATGGGCTTGTGCACCCAAACCACTGCCCAAAGCCTCAACAGCGCCTGCACCAAACACCAGCACAGGCACACACAAAGGCAAGACCAGCAAAGCAATCAATACACCACCGCCTCGCACACCCAAGGTAAGCGCTGCACCAATTGCGCCTATGCAAGAAAGCACCGGCGTACCCAACAACAATGAGAGCGCCAACATAGACAGTGCATCGGGGGGTAAATCAAATTGCAATCCCAACACGGGCGCCAATGCTACCAAGGGCAGACCGGCCACCAACCAATGCGCCGTGATTTTCCCTAGGACCAAAAGCCCTAAAGGGTGCGGGGACAGCACCATGTGTTCTAAAGAGCCATCACGCCAATCGTTTTCAAACAAGCGCGGCAAGGTGAGCATGCTGGCCAGCAATGCGCCTATCCACAACACGCCTGGCCCAATATGACGCAAGGTGGCGGGTTCTGGACCGATGGCCAAAGGAAACAAGGCAGCCACCACGACAAAGAAAAACAAACCACTCAGCACCTCGGCTTTGCGCCTGAATGCCAAGCGCAAGTCACGCACAACCAATGCAAAAAACGCGCTCATGCGTTCAACCTCCAAGGCACCACAGCGCTGCCCAAGTTCACCGATTGGTGACTGGTAAATAGCAACAAACCGCCTTGTTCTAGATGGTTGTGCAACACCTGTTGCAAGGCGTGAACAGCTGCCGGATCGAGTGCCACAAAAGGCTCATCCAACACCCACAAACAGGCCTTGGACAACAGCAAACGTGCCAAAGCCACACGGCGCTTTTGCCCCTGCGACAACACCCGAAGCGGCAGATGCGCGCGTGTTGCCAGTCCCTGTGCGTGCAAAGCTTGTAAAGCGCTTTCGCGGTCCACCGCATGGCCCGCCAAGACCGACGCTGCTTGCAAGTTTTCCAAAGCAGAGAGATCGTCTTTGAGGCCAAGGTGGTGACCCAAATACAGCAAGTCACGCAAAAAAGCGGTTCGCACTTCTGCAATGGCTTGACCACCCCAACGAACCTCACCGCTGGCGGTAGGTGCCAAACCGCAGACCATGCGCAACAAACTGGTTTTGCCCGCACCGTTGTCACCCTCGATCTGCATGGCTTGGCCAGCACCCAAGGTAAAACTTTGCGGGGCAAACAAAGGGCGACCGCCGCGTTCGCAGCTGAGTGCAATGGCTTGGAGTTGGCTCATACGAGGTAGGTGCCTGCCAAAGTCAGCACCTTGGCGCCCGTGCTGATTTTGAAACGGGCAATGCCTGCACTGCGACCGGTGTTGATACCGCCCATGTCCAGCAAACGAATGCCGCGTTCTTTCAAAGCCTCCATGCCTTTGTACAAAAGCAAGTTGTGCGCATGCGCGTCACGTCCAGCGTCGCTGGTCCACCCGATTTGGTAAGTCGCCGCTTGGCCGTGTAGCAAAAACATCATGCCCGCTACGCGGTCGCGTCCGATGTCCGCACGCAAGGTCAAGACGTTGTGTGCGGGTTGTTTGCGCGAAGCAATATAGGCATCGACAAAATGCAGCGGCATGCCTTGCAAGCCGCGGTTGTCGCGCTGTTGCTGCTCGGCATCCATCAACCAACGGTATTGACCCACATTGGTGCCTACACGGTGTACCGTCAATTCAGATTTTTCAGCGCCGCCCACGCGGTGACGAAAACGTTTTTCCAGCCCTGCACGCAAGGCGGGCATATCGGGTGTCAGGTCTAACAGCGCGGTGGAATAGCCGCTCATGACACGCTTCATGGACGACAAACCCAAGTCGGGGCCAGCTTCTTCATTAGGCGTGACAAACATCAAGCGCAAGCCTTTGACAGGCAGGCTTTGGCGCAGGCTCCGGTAGGCGTGGGCTTTGTCTTTGCCACTTAAGTGGGCCAGCCACAGAGGGCCACGTGTACATAAAGCCACCCCACCCAAGTTGCCAAAGCGTCGCACCACGCATTGCGCCAGGCCCACCGTGACGCCATCGGCTTGCATCACCGCGCGAATAACAGTGCCACCGCTGACCAACATGGTTGAGCCATAAGCCCAGTCTTGCTGCAAGGGGCCTGCGGCTTGGGCGTGAGCCGTGTCCCACGCGTTGCTGTCTTGGGTACCCCATTCAACCTTCATGGGGTCCTACCTGCATTGGTTAACATGGCCGCATGTGGCGAAAATTTTTCAAACGTACTCCCGTGCAAACCGTGATGGGACATCGCTTGCCCGAGCCGCGCCTGACATGGCAGGCCGCGCTGTGGATGGTGGTGTATTTGGGGCTGCCGCTGCTGTTGGTGGGAACGCTGATCGACCTCACCATACAACTGACCACCGGCATTTGCACCGGTTTGTGGTGTTTTTTCTAAAGCGTGACCATTCATAAAGAAGGCATCTTAGCGGGTGCAACCGCCTTGATTTTCAGGATTCCATGAACCTCCCTGCCTCTTCTTCTCCTCAATCCCTCACGGGCCTATTGCCTTTTGTCAAACCCTACAAGGGCCGCGTGGTCTTGGCAGGCCTGTTTTTGCTGCTGGCGGCGGGGGCTACTTTGGCGTTTCCCTGGGCTTTGAAACAACTGATCGACCAAGGCCTGACGGGGCCGGGCAGTGCCGAACGCTTGGCCAGTCAATTCGCCCAACTGTTTGGCATAGCGGCGGCTTTGGCGCTGTTTTCAGCAGCGCGTTTTTACACCGTCACATGGTTGGGTGAACGTATCACCGCCGATGTTCGCAGCGCGGTGTACGGCCATGTGCTGCAGCAAAGCCCAGCGTTTTTCGAAACCACGCAAACCGGCGAGGTGTTGTCACGCCTGTCCAACGACACCACGTTGGTGCAAACCGTGGTGGGTTCATCCTTGTCTATGGGACTGCGCAACTTGGTCATGGGCAGCGGTGCCTTGTTGATGCTGGTCTACAGCCACCCCATGTTGATGCTGCAAGTCATTGGCTTGTTGGTGCTGGTGGTGTGGCCCAGCATGACCTTGGGGCGGCGTGTTCGCAAGCTGTCCCGCGCCAGCCAAGACAGGGTGGCAGACGCCAGCGCCTTGGCCGCCGAGGTGTTGAACGCCATTCCCGTGGTGCAAAGCTATACCGCTGAAGCCCGTGAGGCCACTCGCTTTGTGGACTCCACCGAGCAAGCCGTGAAAACATCGCTGCGCCGCGCCTTGGCACGCTCGGTGTTGGTGGGTTTCATCATATTGGCCAGCAGTGCCGCGCTGCTGTGGGGGCTGTACCAAGGGACCTTGGCCGTGCGCGATGGCACCATGAGCGCGGGTGAACTCGGCCAAACCGTGGTTTATGTCATTTTGTTGGCCAGTGCCTTTGCAGTCCTGGGCGAGGTGTATGGCGATTTGCTGCGTGCAGCAGGGGCCACCGAGCGTTTGATGGAGTTGCTGGGTACCCGTTCGGTGGTCAGCTCCCCCGATCAAGCTTTGCAAGCACCTTGGCCGCACAGCGGTTCGTCGGTGTCGCTGCAGGCTTTGGATTTTCATTACCCCTCGCGGCCGCAAACCTTGGCGCTCTCAGGTTTGCAAGGCGATATACACGCGGGCCAAACCGTGGCGGTGGTGGGCCCCAGTGGGGCTGGCAAAACCACCCTCTTTGGTTTGCTGCTGCGTTTTTATGACCCACAAGCGGGCCGCATTGTGCTCGATGGCGTGAACATCAGCGATATGGATCTGCAGGACTTGCGCTCACGCATTGGCATCGTGCCGCAAGAACCGGTGATTTTTTCGGGCTCCGCGATGGACAATATTCGCTATGGCAAACCCACAGCCACAGACGCAGAGGTCTTGGCCGCTGCCAAAGCCGCATTTGCCGATGAGTTCATCGTGGAGCTGCCACAAGGCTATGACACGTTCTTGGGTGAAAAAGGCGTGCGTTTGTCGGGCGGTCAACGCCAGCGCATCGCCATCGCCCGAGCCATGCTGAAAAATCCGCCGCTGCTGTTGCTGGACGAAGCCACCAGTGCTTTGGACGCGCACAGTGAACGCATGGTGCAAGCTGCGCTTGAAACCGCCATGCAAGGCCGCACCACCTTGGTGATTGCCCACCGCTTGGCGACCGTGCAAAAAGCCGATGTGATTTGGGTGTTAGACCACGGCGCTTTGGTCGAACAAGGCACCCACACCCAGCTGGTGGCCAAGGGTGGTTTGTATGCCAGCTTGGCAGCGCTGCAATTCAACCATGACTGAAGCCGTCCAAAGTGCCATCGATTCGCCCCAAGCGGCGTGGCGCTTACTGACCACCTTGATGCTGATGCTGTTGGGCAACAGCGGCATGTATGTGGTGTCGGTGGTGTTGCCCGCGGTGCAAACCGAATTCGGCGTGACCCGCGCAGATGCATCCATTCCCTACACCTTGAGCATGTTGGGCTTTGGCATCGGTGGCATGTGGATGGGCCGTTGGGCCGATCGTTTTGGTATTGCGCGGGTACTGGGCGTGGGCGCTGTGGGTGTGGCCTCGGGCTTTGTGCTGGCCGGGTTGTCGGGCGGCATTGTCGGCTTTGCCTTGGCGCAAGGCTTGTTGGGTTTGTTTGGCATTGCCTCCACCTTTGCGCCTTTGCTGGCAGACACCGCACAGTGGTGGAACAAACGCCGCGGCATTGCGGTGGCGGTGTGCGCCAGTGGCAACTACTTGGCAGGCACTTTGTGGCCGCCCATCGCCCAATGGGGCGTCACCCAAGTGGGTTGGCGAACCACTTATTTGGTGATAGGTTTGTTTTGTGGCATTGGTATGGGCTTGCTGGCCTTGCGCATGCGCACCACACCGCCAGTGCAAACAGCAGCTACGGTGAATAAACACGGCGTGGTGGCTTCGCAGCGGCCTTTTGGTTTGTCGGTCACCCAAGCGCAGTGTTTGTTAAGCGTTGCGGGTGTGGGTTGTTGCGTGGCCATGGCCATGCCGCAAGTACATATCGTGGCCTATTGCAGCGACTTAGGGTTTGGCGCTGCACGTGGCGCTGAAATGCTGTCGCTGATGCTGGCCTGCGGCATCGTCAGTCGTTTAATTTCTGGGGCGATTTGCGACCGCATAGGCGGCATACGCACCCTGCTGCTGGGCTCGGCCTTACAAGGCATTGCGCTGATGATGTTCTTGCCCTTCGATGGTTTGGTACCGCTGTATGTGGTGTCGGCCATGTTTGGTTTGTTCCAAGGCGGCATCGTGCCGTCTTACGCCATCATCGTGCGCGAGCATTTCCCCGCCAAAGAGGCCGGCGCACGCACCGGCACCATCATCATGGCGACCTTGGTCGGCATGGCGCTGGGCGGCTGGTTGTCGGGCAAGATTTTCGATGTCACCGGTTCATACCACGCGGCCTTCATCAACGGCATTGCTTGGAATGCGCTGAACTTTGGTATCGTGCTGTGGCTGTACAAGCGCTACCAAGCGCATCAAGAGCCTGCGTCAGGTTCTAAATAACTTTCAAACACCGCCACATGCACTTGCGCTGACTCTGCACCTTGTGGCCATAAATCGGTAGCTTCAAAACGCACATCGTAGGTTGGTTCGTCCACGGCCTCGACACCATGCGCATGCGCATCTGGGAAGGGATAGGCAGGCGATTGGCTGATCACCACACCGCGCTTTCCGCGTATGTAGCCAGGCATGCGCACATGACCTGCCACATGTTCGTCGCGCACACGCACCTGATCGCCCGGCACAAACACCCGGCGATCAGTGCGGTTGCCACGCCCCGGTGCAGACGGCATGGCCAAAGGAAATGCGCCACCGGCGAGTTGTGTCAACTCTTCGCGGGTGACCAAACTTTTTTCCACACACAAGGTGGCCAGACTGGTCAAGGAACGTTCATAGTAGCTGGCCATCAGGTAATGCTGTGGCGTCATGCGTTCGATGGCGTGGCGGTATTCATCCATATTAAATACGCCGCATTTCACCGCCAGGCTATACAACGCGTTGGCGCGCACCTCCCATGCCGCATGAAAGACAGGTGCATCACGACGATGCACCACACGACCAAAACCTTGTTTGCCACCCATGTCGTGCATACCGTCCATGTGTTTTCCTTTAAATGAGGGCCACGCCGATCAACGCGTCTTTGCTGATGAGTGCGCAGAGTTGCTCTTCTGTCATGCCCTCCGTACCGTCTGGTCGCTGTGGCATCACCATGTAGCGTGTATCTGCCGTGGTATCCCATACGCGGATTTGCGCTTGCGCGGGCAAGTCCAAGCCCATTTCACGCAACACGGTGCGCGCCTCGCGCACCACGCGAGAACGGTAAGCCAGGTCTTTGTACCAATCGGGAGGAAGCCCGATGATGGTGAAAGCAGTGCATGAACACAGCGTGCAGCAAATCACGTTGTGTATGTCGGCGGTGTTTTCCAGCACCACAAAATGCCGGTGGTGCGGCGGCATGCGCAAGCCAGTCTGTGCAATGGCGGCCATGCCGTCCGACAGCAGCAAGGCTTTGAATGCGGGATCGGTCCAAGCGCGCGCCACCAAACGGGCACCGTTGGCAGGCACCCAATGCGCGTGCGCAAGTTCATCAAACGTGTCGATGAATTCGGCAGGCTGCATACCTTGGCGATGCAGCACAGTTTGTAGGGCGTCCAGCCGTTGTTCAACAGAGGCCATCGATGGGTTGTGGGTGTTCATGGCTTGGCAGTGAGGAAATGTCTGAGAATCATGTTAACTCTACACTCACAGTCACCATGAGCCTGTCTTCCGTCAAAGCCTTTTTCGCCAACCTGCAACTCGACGTCACCATTTTGGAAACCCAGGCCAACACCGCCACCGTGGCGCTGGCCGCAGCAGCGCACGGCGTAGAACCTGGGCGCATTGCCAAAACCTTGGCGTTCAAGCTGGCCGATGACCGCGCCGTGCTGCTGGTGGCGCGGGGTGATGCACGCATTGACAACGGCAAGTTCAAAACCGCTTTGGGCAAGGGCAAGATGCTGTCCACCGATGTGGTGGCCGAGATCACAGGCCACCCCGTGGGCGGTGTCTGCCCTTTTGGATTGGCGCAGCCACTGCCTGTGTACTTGGATGTGTCCTTGAAAGCCTATGACGAGGTGTTGCCTGCGGCGGGATCGGTCAACAGCGCAGTGCGCATATCGGTTGAACTGTTGGCACAAGTCACCCAAGGGCAGTGGGTGGATGTGTGTCAGCTTCAGTAAGTCTCTAACTGCAACCTGCCTTCTTGCTTCAAGGTCGCGGCCACTGACGCCCAGTCCATGCCGGCACCCACAGCGATGTCGTGCAAAGCTTGCAGCACACCTTCTTCCATGGCCTTCAAGCCGCAGACAAAAAAGTGTGTTTGCGGGTCTTTCAGCAACTCTGCCAAGGACGCTGAGGCGTCGCGCATCGCGTCTTGCACATAGCGTTTGGGTTGGCCAGGTGTGCGTGAATACGCGAAGTGGATG
>Ga0214919_10007924_pt1 | contig 14190 bp, 17 predicted proteins | sample LL1503_MetaG_FD_177994 | JGI IMG/M metagenome (GOLD analysis project Ga0214919, IMG submission 177994) | Freshwater microbial communities from Lake Lanier, Atlanta, Georgia, United States - LL-1503 | ecosystem: Environmental > Aquatic > Freshwater > Lake | place: USA: Georgia | collected...
TTATAGCAAAAGCCGTGCCGCTTCAAGTACATTAATTTGGTGTCGAATATGAGTGTATGAATTTTAAGATTTTTGCTGTTTTGCTGTCTGCTTTTGGCCTGGTGTCTTGTGGCCCCAGTGGCAGCGCTAGCGACAGCGTGACTTATGTGGACGGCTGGCCCATTTACACCGCCTTGGCGGTGGGTGCCACCTCATACGCCAACAAAAACGCATCAGGCCTGACCCGCACACAAGTGCCCATCGACGCCGTGTCTGGCAAAACCTTGGTGCCCACGTCGGTCACGTTTGGGGACTTTTTCCAAGAGGGGCAGTATTCCGCTTTTGTCGTTTCCACCGATAACAAAGCCTATTTTTTACGCTGGAAAACCAGCACCTCGGCTTGGGTGGACGACTCGGCACGCTTGTTTGGCACAGGCTCGCGAGACACCTGCAGTGCCACTTATGCCATCACGGCAGATTTCAATTCAGACAGCAAGCCCGATGTGTTTTTGTCGTGCTCGGGAACGTCCAATCAGCTGATGTTTGTCAGTTCGGGATCGAGCTATGTGCGAACCGACACCCAAATTGCGGTGGATGGCAATCGGGCAGCAGCGACAGACATTAACGGTGATGGGATTTTGGATTTGGTTTTGACCAATCGCAATGCAGTGCCTCAAATTTGGAAGGGTAATACAGGCGGGTTAACTTTCACCTATCAGCCGGCTTGGTTGGTGACATCTACCTGCAGTGGTGCCACGTTGGCCTTGCCCACCAACATTGACTCAACTTTTGTGGTGCCCTCGTCGACGGGATCCGTTGATTTGATCTTGGGTGGCGTGGCCGCCGTGGGTGGGCAGCCCTATATCCAAATGCAAAAACAATCCACTGTGCCTTACTTCACCACCTGTAATGGGTATGCCAAAGGTTTTCAGCAAATTTACGATACATCCAACAACGTTTCTGCCTTGCGGGATATTTTTTTCCAGAGCAGCAAGTTTTATGTCTTGACGCAATCGAGCGTGACCAGCCAAATTCAGTTGACCAGTTACACCATCAATTCAGACACCCCCTTGGCCAGCCCCGTTTTTTCTGCCACCCAAAGGTTGAGCGAGTCCGCCTCTGGTGCTGGACTGCCCCAGCAGTACAAGTACAGCAGTTCGGGTTATTTCCAGCCTTTTGAGGCCGGTTGCGCCTTGAACCGGTGTGCCACGTCGGCCAACATCACCCCGCCTTGAGTGAAAGTCGGAACCGAGGCGGCAGATTGCATCAACTGCCTCGGGTGATCGGCATTTCCACCTCTTGCGGTTCGGTGGCGATGTGCCGGGCCAACTCCAATTTGGCTATCGAGTTGCGATGCACCTCATCGGGACCATCGGCCAAGCGCAGGGTGCGCTGGTGGGCCCAGGCGTAGGCCAGGGGGAAATCGTCGCTCACGCCACCTGCGCCGTGCGCTTGGATGGCCCAATCGATGATTTGCAAAGCCATGTTCGGTGCAATCACCTTGATCATGGCGATTTCGGTTTTGGCAATTTTGTTGCCCACGGTGTCCATCATGTAGGCGGCTTTGAGGGTGAGCAAGCGGGCTTGCTCGATCATGATGCGGGACTCAGCGATGCGCTCGTGCCACACACCCTGGGCTGAGAGCTTTTTGCCAAAAGCCACCCGGCTGTTGAGGCGCTTGCACATCAACTCCAAGGCACGCTCGGCGCTGCCGATGGTGCGCATGCAGTGGTGGATGCGCCCCGGGCCCAGGCGACCTTGGGCGATTTCAAACCCGCGTCCTTCACCCAGCAACAGGTTGCTGACGGGGACGCGCACGTTTTTGAGCACCACCTCCATGTGACCGTGTGGGGCGTCGTCGTAGCCAAACACGGTCAATGGGCGCTCTACCGACACCCCTGGCGTGTTGGCAGGGATGACGATCATGCTTTGTTGCGAGTGCCGAGGTGCCTCGGGGTCTGTTTTGCCCATCACGATGTAAATGGCACAGCGCGGGTCACCCGCACCTGAGCTCCACCATTTGCGGCCATTGACGACATAGTGGTCGCCGTCGCGCTCAATGCGGCATTGCACGTTGGTTGCATCTGAGGAAGCGACGTCGGGCTCGGTCATCAAAAAGGCCGAGCGGATGTCGCCGCGCAGCAAAGGTTCGAGCCATTCGTCCTTGATGGCCTCGCTGGCGTAGCGCTCCAGCGTTTCCATGTTGCCTGTGTCGGGGGCCGAGCAATTGAACACCTCGGCTGCAAAGGGCACACGGCCCATGATTTCGCACATTGGCGCGTATTCCAGGTTGCTCAATCCTTCGGGTGCGCGTTTGCTGTGGGGCAGAAATAAATTCCACAGCCCCGCTGCGCGGGCCTTGGGTTTGAGCTCTTCAATCAGCGTGGTGGGTACCCAGGGGTTGCCTTTCGCGCGGTTTTCAGCGATTTCGCGGAAAAACCGCTTTTCGTTGGGGTAAATATGCTCGTCCATGAAGGCCAATAGACGTGTTTGCATGGCTTTGACTTTGTCCGTGTAGTCGAAGTTCATGGTGTTCTTTCAATGGTGGGTGAAAAAATTATGCCTTTTGGGCAAAAGACCAGGCCAGTTCGGCCATGGGACGTGCGCCGGCCCCTGAGGTGCGCGCTTGTTCGCTGGCGGCGGTGCCTGTTTCGACGCGTTTGGCAATGCCTTGCAAAATGGCCGCGATGCGAAACAGGTTGAACGCCAAATAAAAGTTCCAATCGGCTTGCAGGTCTTGTGGTTTGGCAAAACCAGTTTGGTCGCAATACATGTGGATGTACTCTTTTTCGGTGGGGATGCCCAAGCTGGGGAGGTCCAATCCACCTATGCCGCGAAAAGTGCCAGGGCGAATATGCCAAGACATGCAGTGGTAACTGAAGTCGGCCAAGGGGTGGCCCAGGGTGGAAAGCTCCCAATCGAGCACCGCCAAAATCTGAGGCTTGTCGGGGTGAAAGATCAGGTTGTCCAAGCGGTAGTCACCATGGACCACGCTGGTGTGGCTGTCGTCTTTGGCACTGGCAGGGGTGTTTTGGGGCAGCCATGCCATCAAACGATCCATCTCTGGGATGGGGGAGGTGATCGAGGCCAGGTATTGGCGCGTCCAGCGGCTGATTTGGCGCTCAATGTACTGGCCAGGCTTGCCATAGTTCTCCAGGCCCACTTGGCGGTAGGGGGTGCGGTGCAACGCGGCGATGACGCGGTTCATCTCGGTGTAGATGGCGCGGCGTTGGTCGGCTGGCAGGCCAGGCAAAGATTGCTCCCACAGCACCCGACCGGAGACAAACTCCATGATGTAGAAGGCGCGCCCAATGACGCTTTCGTCCTCGCACAAGGCGTGCATGTGGGCGACGGGGACGCCCGAGCCTTGAAGGGCTTTCATGACGGTGAATTCACGTTCAATGGCATGGGCCGATGGGAGCAATTTGGCCACGGGTCCTGGCTTGGCCCTCATCACATAACTGCAAGTGGGCGTATTGAGCTTGTAGGTGGGGTTGGACTGCCCGCCTTTGAACAACTCCACTTGCAAGGGGCCTTTGAACCCGGGCAGATGAGCGCTCAACCAGGTCTGCAGGGCGGCCACATCAAATTGGTGGCTGTCGCTGACGGCGCGGGTGCCTACAAAGTTGTCTTCCAAGCTCATGTCAGAGGTCCGCGTCGCTGATGTTCATGAGCAAGTCTCGGTTGCGTACCACCAAGCCCCCCGCTTCGATTCGGATGGCCAATTCGCGCTCCATGGTCTTGAGTTCTTGATTGACACGCTGGCGTGAAGCGCCCAGCAACTGGGCCAGTTCTTCTTGAGCCAAATGCAGCCCAATTCGAATTTCGCCGTCGTGTTGAAGGCAAGGCACGCCATAGCTTCTGACCAGGTGCAGCAACTGCTTGGCCAACCTGGCGCGCAAAGGCAGGGTGTTGAGGTCTTCGACCAAACCAAACAGTTGCCGAATGCGCCGCGCTTGCAGTCGCAGCATGGCTTCGTAGAACTCGACGTGTTGGGTCAGTATTTTTTGAAAATCGGCTTTGGCCACGCACAAAATGCTGGTGTCCCCGTGGGCATAGACATCGTGTGTGCGCCTGTCCCCGTCCAGGATGGCCACATCTCCAAACCAAATGCCTGGTTCGATGTAGGTGAAGGTGATTTGCTTGCCCGATAACGATGTGGAGCTGACACGCACCGCTCCTTTGGCACAGGCCATCCACTCCTCTGCGGGGTCGCCCCGAGCAGCAATCAGTTCCCCGTCTTTGCACCGTTTGATGTATGCGCATCGAAGTATGTCGTGCCTCAGTGAGGGTGAAAGGGATGAAAACCATCGGCCAGCATTTATGGCTTCGCGTTCTTCAATGGTAAGAATAGGGTCGTCCATAGGCTGTCTTGTGTGTGACCGGTTGGGTTGAAATAGTCTCGCAGGCGACCTGGTTGCGCATGGCCCTGGTCTACCAGGTGCATGGGTCAATGCGCGGGTTTACCTGTAGTGGGGTGTGCGTTTGTCGAGCAAGGCGGTGATGCCTTCTGCGGCATTGGGGTGGTGCAACTGGCTTACAAAATGGGTTTTCTCCAGCGACAAATGTTCGTTGAGCGATGAGTGGCTGGCCGCGTTCACCAAATCTTTGATGCCGGTCAAGGCATTGGGTGCCCGCGCGTTCAGCCTGTCTGCCAATTGCAGGGCCTGGCCTAGGGTTTCACCCGGGTTGCACAGCTGGTTGATCCAACCCAACTGGTGCAGTCGCACGGCGCTGATGCGATCGCCCAACATCAGTATTTCGTTGGCCACAGGGCGCGGCAAGCTGCGCGCCAAATTCCAGCTGCCCCCGCCATCCGGAGACAGTGCAATATTGCTGTAGGCCATGACGAAAATGCTGTCTTGCGCGGCCAGGACAAAGTCGCACATCAAGGCCAGTGAAAATCCAGCGCCGGCGGCGGCGCCCTCAATGGATGCGATGACGGGTTTGGGGTAGGTCCGAATGGCCTCTAGCCATGTGTGCAAGCCTTCGATGCTGGCCGCTTGGACGCCAGGGTCTTGCTCGCGGTTGGCCAGCAAACGGTGCAAGTTGCCGCCCGCGCTGAAGGTGCTGCCCTCGCCCGTGATGACCACGCTGCGCACGGCTGGGTTGGTTTCGGCGGCCCCCAATGCTTCAAAGCCAGCGCTGTAAATGTCAGGTCCCAAGGCATTGCGAAAGCCTGGGTTGGACAAGGTCAAGACCAATGTTTGGCCTTGGGTTTCGCTTTTGAGTTGGGCGCTCATGGATCAGTGCTCTGTTTGCATCAGGCTCAGTCCCAAGGCACCTCGGCGGCGCAGCCAGGGGCTTGGACGGTAACGCGGGTCACCATAGACGGTTTGCATGTTGAACAACACTTCCAAAATGCTGGCCGGCCCGCAGTGGTCTCCCATGGCCAGCGGACCCATGGGGTAGCCCAAGCCGAGTTGCACCGCTGTCTCGAGGTCAGGCGGCGAGCAAATGCTTTGCTGGCAGATGTCGCTGGCGATGTTGACGATGTGGGCCACCACGCGCTGGGTGACAAAGCCCGCGCTGTCGCGGATCAGGCTGACCGGTTTGCCGTCGCGGGCAAATAAGGCGTGGGCAGCATCGCGCATATCGGCTCGGGTGGCTGGGTTGCTGGCCAAGACGCGTCGGCGCGTTTGGGCGTCACTCATCAGCAGGTCAATGCCCATGGTGCGCAGCGGGTCCAGGTGATCCACCGCGGCCACGGTGGTGACATCAAAGCCCAGCGGCGCCACCAAAATCAAGGCTTTTTCACTGGGTTGTGCGCCTGACTCAATGCGTGCGTCGAGGCTTTTGAGAAGCTGCAGCAATTCGGGTCGGCGGGCCGCGCGAGGTGACACCCAAACCGGGGGCATGTCGCTGACCACGGGGGAGGGCTGGGGCGGTGGCATTGCTGCCTTGCCGTCGACATAGGTATAAAACCCCTCACCGGTTTTACGCCCCAACAGGCCACCAGCCAAGCGCTGGGCGGTGATGATGCTGGGGCGAAAGCGCGGTTCGTCGTAGTACTGCTGGTAAATGGATTCCATGACCGGGTGGGACACATCCAAGGCGGTGAGGTCCATCAACTCAAAAGGGCCGAGTTTGAAGCCAACTTGGTCTTTCAAAATCAAATCGATGGTGGCAAAGTCGGTGATGGATTCACCCACGATGCGCAGTGCCTCCGTGCCATAGCCGCGCCCGGCGTGGTTGACGATAAAGCCGGGGGTGTCCCGTGTTCGCACCGGGGTGTGTCCCATCTGCCGTGTGAACGCGTCAAGCTCTTCACATACCGAGGGACTGGTTTTCAGGCCTGCGACCACTTCCACCACCTTCATCAAGGGGACAGGATTGAAAAAGTGGTAGCCGGCAAAGCGCTGGGGATGCTGCAACGCAGCTGCAATCGCAGTCACCGACAAAGACGACGTGTTGCTGACCAAAACGGCACTGGGGGAAACCATGCTTTCGATTTGTGCAAACAATTCTTTTTTGATGGCCAGGTTTTCCACGATGGCTTCAATGACCAAGCTGCAAGCCGATAAATCTGTCAATTCGTCGCATGCCTGCAACCGGCTTTGGTAACTGTCCAAGGTGGCGGCATCGATTCGGCCTTTGCCATGCAACCTTTCCCATTGCTGAACTATGGATTGGATGGCTTTTTTTGCGGCTTGCGGGCGGGTGTCGTAGAGGTGAACGAGCGCACCTGCTTGCGCGGCCATTTGGGCAATGCCTTGCCCCATGGCGCCAACCCCGACCACGCCCACGTTGTTAAAGGTAGGATTCATGATGCAATTATCGGTCAGCCAGGGATCAACGCGAACGGCTCAAGGCTTCCAAGTTGACGATGTTGGTGGGGGTGCCTTGGATGAAGTTGACCACGTTATTGAATGCTGCACCAAAATAAAGCTCATAGCTGCTTTGCTCGACGTAGCCAATGTGCGGTGTGCATATGCAGTTTTCTAAACGCAATAGGGCGTGCCCTTGTAAGACGGGCTCGCTTTCGAACACATCGATAGCGGCCAGCCCAGGACGGCCTCGGCTGAGGGCGGCGATCAAAACATCGGGGTCGATCAGTTCTGCCCTGGATGTGTTGACCAGCATGGCGGTGGGTTTCATGCGTGCGAGGTCTTCGCCTTTGACAATGTGGCGCGTTTCATCGTTGAGCCGCAAATGCAGACTCAAAACGTCAGAGCTTTCAAAAAAGGCTTCGCGCGAAGCGGCACTTTCATGGCCTTGTTGATTGGCCGCTTGGCGAGAGGTTTCACTGCCCCAAACCAGCACCCGCATGCCAAAGGCTTTGGCATAGCCTGCGACCAATTGACCAATTTTTCCGAAACCCCAAATGCCCATGGTTTTACCGTGCAAGACCATGCCCAAGCCAAAATTGACAGGCATGGTGCTGTTTTTCAAGCCCGATTGCTGCCATGCGCCGTGCTTTAGGTTGCTGATGTACTGTGGCAAGCGGCGCATGCCCGCCATGATCAAAGCCCAGGCCAACTCGGCGGGAGCGATGGGCGAGCCGACACCTTGTGCCACCGCAATGCCTCTTTCGGTGCATGCGGCCACGTCAATGTGGGGCCCGACCTTGCCCGTTTGAGAGATGAACTTGAGTTTGGGGAGCTTTTCGATCAATGCGCGGTTGAGATGGGTGCGCTCTCGGATGAGGACCAAAATTTCGGCGTCTTTGAGGCGCACAGTCAATTGGCCTGTTCCTTTGACGGTATTGGTATAAACCTTGGCCGAGTAAGGTTCGAGCAGTTGCGAACAAGCCAGTTTGCGCACCGCGTCTTGGTAGTCATCAAGGATCACAATGTTCATGGGCGCATTGTGCCTTTGAAATTTGGGCATTTCCGACTGGGCTGCGCTGGCGCAGTCGGGTGTTAACCCAGGGGGTCAAGCGGCCAGTTGGGCATCGACGCAGGCGTTTTGTCGCCTTGTTTCGAGCAGGACCAACCTGTCGAGTTCGGCGCAAACTTCGTCCATGCGGCCCGAAATAACCATTCTGCCTGCGCTGCCGGGCCCGGATTGGTCATCTTTGACCCGCGCCACCCGCAGGGTTTTGCTGGGCTTGGCTGCGGCCAAGGTCAGCCTAGGGGCAGGCCGCAAGGGACTGCCGTTGCGCACCAGTTTTGGTGGCACAACTGGTGTGGACAGGGTGTAAAAAGGCGACATCATTTGAATAACTCCCCAAACGGCCAGACTCATATTTGCTCCTTAAAACAGCATGGTGTTGCGGATCAAGCCCACGGCCAGGCCTTCGATTTCGAAGGGCTCGCCGGGCTCGACCACGATGGTTTGAAAATCGGGGTTTTCTGGCAGCAACTCAATGCTGTTGAGGGTGCGCCGAAAACGCTTGACCGTCACTTCTTCGCCCAAGCGGGCGACCACAATTTGACCGTTCTTAGCCTCTTTGCTGATTTGTACGGCCAGCAAATCGCCATCCATGATGCCCGCGTCCCGCATGGACATGCCTCGTACCTTGAGCAAATAGTCGGGCGTGCGTTGAAACAAGCTGTTTTCGACATAAAAGGTTTGATCAACGTGCTCTTGCGCCAGGATGGGGGAGCCGGCCGCGACCCGTCCGATCAAGGGCAGTGCCAACTGGGCCAAGCCATCCAGGGGCAAATTGAATTGTTTGCTGCGAATATGGTTGATCGAGCGCATGGTCGCCTCTTTGAGCCGAATGCCTCTGGATGTGCCGCTGACCAAGTCAATCACACCCTTGCGTTCCAGTGCTTTGAGATGCTCCTCCGCTGCATTGGCGGACTTGAAGCCGAGTTCGCGCGCAATTTCAGCACGAGTGGGTGGCGAGCCCTTGTGCTCAATGGTGCTTTGGATCAATGACAAAATTTGCTGTTGTCGCTCGGTGAGCTTGGGGGCTTCATTCATGTCGGGACTCCTGCACAATGGTTGGGTCGATCTTTGGGCTGTCTGAATATCCAGTAACTGTATTTTTAACCAGTTTTTTGAACTTTGCAAGTGCCATGACCAAAAAAATATCAAAAGTTGTTGTTTTAGGCACAGGTGGGACGATTGCTGGCTGGGCACCGGACCCAGATCAAACACGGCAATACCGCGCCGGTGAAGTCGCTGTGGACGATTTGGTGCGGGGGATTAAACCCAGTGGCTTGCAGATTGAAACCGAAGATGTGGCCCGCATTGACAGCAAAAACATGGGTTGGTCCGAGTGGCAGCGCTTGGTGGCCAGGCTGGCACATTGGTTGGCCCAAGAGGAAGTTCGTGGCGTGGTCGTCACCCATGGGACAGATACCCTGGAGGAAACCGCCATATTGCTTCACGCCTTGTTTCCTTCTGGCAAAACCATTGTCATCACGGGTGCCATGCGCGCAGCCAATGTCTCTGAACCTGATGGACCCGGTAATTTAAAAGACGCGCTGGCCGTGGCAAGTGCGCCCGGCCGGGCAGGTGTGCTTGGTGTGTTTGCCGGTCAAGTGCACGCTGCGGCCAGCCTGACCAAGCTCGACAGCCAGGCCTTGAGTGCCTTTGCGTCAGCCGACCCCGTGCCCATCGCGGTGGCGATACAGAATCTGGATGCGTTGCAAGCGAGATTTGCACGCCAACCCACACACCCAGTCGATTTGGATGTGGCGGAATTTGGCCGCGTGTCGTATTGGCCACGGGTGGAAATGGTTCACAACCATGCGGCCCAAGACGGGGGTCTGGTGCGCACCATCATGAGCACGGATGGAAAACCTGCGGGTTGGGTCGTCGCCGGAACTGGCAACGGCACCATGAGCCAAGGTCTGGAGGATGCCTTGTCTGAAGCGCAACAGCAAGGCGCATGGGTATGGAGAACCACCCGCTGCACTTGGGGCCAGGTTCAAGCCCAAAGTGGGGATCGGTTTGGGCTTGTTTCGCCCCTCAACCCTTATAAAGCCCGCGTGGTGATGGTATTGGCCTTGCTGGCCAACGCAGTCAAGCGCCGAGGGCCTGAAAGGCCCGGGCCTTGATTTCTTCCACTTGCCCCACACCACTGATGGCGCTGTATCGGGGTGCCTGAGATGGGTCGGACTTGGCCCAATTGGCGTAATAGTCCACCAAGGGCCGCGTTTGCGCAGCGTACACGTCCAGTCGCTTGCGCACGGTGTCTTCTTTGTCATCGTCGCGCTGTATCAGCGGCTCACCGGTGATGTCGTCAATGCCGCTGACTTTGGGTGGATTGAAGTGAATATGGTAGGTGCGCCCGCTGGCCACGTGGGCACGGCGTCCGCTCATGCGCTCAATGATGGCTTCAAAGGGCACGTCGATTTCCAGCACATGGTCGAGCTTGACACCGGCCGCCTTCATGGCATCAGCTTGTGGAATGGTGCGGGGAAAGCCATCGAATAAGAAGCCATGGGCACAGTCGGGCTGGGCAATGCGCTCTTTGACCAGGCCGATGATGATTTCATCGCTGACCAGGCCACCAGCATCCATCACTTTTTTGGCCGCCAGACCCATGGCCGTACCGGCCTTGACCGCTGCACGGAGCATGTCGCCTGTAGAAATTTGTGGGATTTTGTATTTTTCGCAAATGAACGTGGCTTGGGTGCCTTTGCCTGCGCCAGGCGCGCCTAAAAGGATGAGTCTCATGTCTTTCCTTAAATTCTTATGTGTTCTGTCGATGGGCAGATGTCCGATACCTGCCAAACCGCGGGTCGCAACAATAACATGCACGCAATGCGCAAGGCTTACACGGAGGTGGCGAAATGGCGTCGAACCCGTTCTAAATCTTCTGGGGTGTCGACCCCCGTGCCAGGGGCATGAGGCGTGATGTGCACCGCGATTTTGTGGCCGTGCCAAAGGGCACGAAGTTGCTCGAGCGACTCCATGTCTTCCAAGGGCGCGCGCTCCAGCGCGGGAAATGAGCGCAAAAAGTCAGCGCGGTAGCCATAGATGCCCACATGGCGCAGCACCTGTACTGGAGAGGGTGTTCGGGCCGCGGCACCATCGCGCCAGTGTGGGATGGTGGCACGGCTGAAATACATGGCGGTGTGGGAGCGGTCCAGTACCACTTTCACCACATTCGGGTTGGCCAATTCCTTGGGGTCAACGATGGCGTGGGCCACCGTGCTCATGCTGCAGTCTGGCCGCTCAAATAGCAATTGGGCCACTTGGTTGATGACAGCGGGCTCAATCAAGGGCTCATCGCCTTGCACATTGACCACCAGCGCAGTGCCGTCGAGCCCCAAAATTTCACAGGCCTGGGCCAACCGGTCGCTGCCCGAAACATGGTCAGAGCGGGTCAATATGGCTTTGATGAGGTGGGCTTGGCACGCTTGCACGATGCGTTCATCGTCGGCCGCCACCACCACGCTTTGCGCCTGACTTTGTTGGGCCCTTTGCGCAACCCGCACCACCATGGGCACACCGGCGATGTCAGCCAAGGGCTTGTCGGCCAGCCGGGTCGATGCCATCCTGGCGGGTATCAGCACGGTGAACGGGTTGGCGACCACTCAACGCTCGCATTCTTCGTCGGTCAGTGCCCTGGCTTGTGTTTCCAGCATGATGGGAATGCCGTCACGCACGGGGTATGCCAAACGGGCACTGCGCGATAGCAGTTCTTGGCGTTCGCGAACGTATTCCAAGGGCCCTTTGGTGACAGGGCAGACCAAGAGTTCAAGCAGTTTGGTGTCCATGGGGTGATGATATCCGTTGGGTCAGCGCCCGATCCATTTCGGCCAACCATGGATCGAGCCCAGATACTTCCAGTGGGACGGCCCACAGTTGTGGGTATCTGTCCCACAACTTGACCGCGTCTTTTTCGGTGCAAAACCAATCGCCCGCAGCGGTGTTGGGGGCAAATGCATGCAAGGGGTCGTGGTCAGGCCAGGCTTGGGAAACGCACAGGTTCAGGCCCTGAGCGCGCAAACCGTCAAAAAACTGATCGGGCTTGGCGATGGCTGCCACAGCGCTGACCGGTTGGGAGCCCCATACAGCCAAAGGTTGCCGACGGCCATTGGCTTGCACCGCATAGGTGGCCAATTGCCGACGCACGTGGACTGACTCGATTTCGGCAAACGCCTTTGAACTCAGGTTCCAGCGCAGCACGTTCGGGTTGGCTGGGCGTGGCCAGGGTTCGCGCAATGGGCCTGCCGGAAGCAGCCAACGGTTGCCCAAGCCCCGTTCATCAAAGACGCAAATTTCAAAGTCCCGGTGCAGCCCTGGGTGCTGCAGTCCATCGTCGCTGATCAACACCTGGGTTTGGGGGTGTGCGGCCAGCAATGCTTGGCAGCAAGCAGCGCGGTCTTGGCCCACGAAAACCGGCACCTGACAACGGCGCCAAATCAGCAAAGGCTCATCGCCCACGTCTTCAAAACGGCTGTTGTCGTCCACGCAGACGAGGGTGTCGACCTTGCGCCCATGGCCCTTGGTCACCACGCCCACCTGAATACCCTGGGTTTTCCAATGCAAGGCCAAGGCCATGACGATGGGGGTTTTACCCGCACCACCTGTGATCACGTTGCCCACCACCACCACAGGAACGCTGGTGCGAGGTGGCGGATTCAAAGCCCGTTGGCGTTGCCGCCAGACGGACACCACCCAGGTGAGTGAACTCAGGGGCCAAAGGGTTTGGCTGATCCAGTTACGGGTTTGCCACTGTCGCAGCACCCATGTTTGCCATGGGACGCGCATTCAGCGTGCGGCCCCAGTTTGGGGGGCGCGCGTCACAAAGGTGATGGCCTGGATACCGGCGGCCTTGCCTGCCTCCATGACAGAGATGACCGATTGGTGAGGGGCCAGCGCATCGGCGCTGATGACCAGCATGGGTTTGTCCAAACCCGACCCGGCTTGGGACAGGGCCAAAGTCAGCCCTTTGACCCCGCGTTGGGCCAAGGGTTGCTTGTTGACCGCATATTGCCCATCGCTGGTGATGGACACCAATATTTCTTGGGCATTTTCGGCTTGGACTTTGGTATCTGCGGTGGGCAAGTTCAGATGCACCTCGGTGTATTTGTTATAGGTGCTCGACAGCATCAAAAAAATCAAAATGACCAACAGCACATCGATGAAGGCGATCAGGTTGATTTCTGGCTCTATCGGCCGTTGGGTGCGAAATTTCATGGATTGCGGGAATCAACGCAAAGAGGAGCGCAATTTATAAAGATGGCGCACCCAGCGTTGCGCTGCAATCTCCAAGGCGACCACGTAAGCATCGACTTTGGCCCGGAAAAAGCGCCAAAAAAACAGGGCAGGGATGGCCACCATCAAACCAAAAGCGGTGTTGTACAAAGCCATGGAAATACCTTGGGCCATTTGCGCGGGGTTACCGCTGCCAGGGGCTTGGGCAGCAAATATATCGATCATGCCCACCACCGTGCCCAGCAAGCCCAACAAAGGGGCGGCCGAGGCAATGGTGGCCAGCGCCACCAGGTATTTTTCAAGCTCATGCGCGGCTTGCTTGCCGGCCAGCTCGATGCACTCGCTCAACTCGACCTCGCTGGTCTGGGGTTGCAACCGCAATTGGTGAAGGCCACTGGCCAGCACCCGACCCAACAAACTGTGGATGGCCAGGTGCTTGATGGATTCTTCGGTGGGCAGTTGATGCCGAGCCGTTTTGATCGCGTTTTCAAGCAAGTCCGGCGGCATGATGCGTTTGTCATGGAGGCTGTAAAAACGCTCTAGCACCAAGGCCAATGCGATGACAGAACAGATGAGAAGCGGCCAAATGGGCCAACCTGCTGCTTGTATGATGGAAAACAAACCTCAAACCCTCTTTGAATTGACAACGCCGAATTATGAACCAGGCCTGGTCGATGAACAGCTCGATGCCAACCCCATTGTTTAAGCAGGCCCAGCACTTAATGCATGGGCAATGTTTATTTCTCCATGATTGATGCCACCCGCATATGGTCGGTGGGTGCTTTGGTGCGCGCTTTCACAGATACCTTGTCGGCGCGATTCAACCCGGTCGAGGTCAAGGGAGAAATCACCAATTTCACCCGGGCCAGCAGTGGGCATTGTTATTTCTCATTGAAAGACGACGGCGCTCAGTTGCGCTGTGCCATGTTCAAGCGATCGGCAGCCCTGGTGGGTTTTGACTTGCACGATGGCGTCATGGTGCAAGCCCGGGCCAAAGTGTCTGTCTATGAGGGTCGAGGGGATTTACAGTTGGTGATCGACCGCTTGATCCCCGCAGGCGAAGGTGTTTGGTATGAGAAATTTCTCCAACTCAAGCGCGAACTTGCGGGGCTTGGCTTGTTTGATGAAGATCGGAAAAGGCCTATC
>Ga0214919_10007926_pt1 | contig 14187 bp, 13 predicted proteins | sample LL1503_MetaG_FD_177994 | JGI IMG/M metagenome (GOLD analysis project Ga0214919, IMG submission 177994) | Freshwater microbial communities from Lake Lanier, Atlanta, Georgia, United States - LL-1503 | ecosystem: Environmental > Aquatic > Freshwater > Lake | place: USA: Georgia | collected...
TTTAGCCTCGATTTACTTCTTACCATGGAGCTACACATGGTTTAGAAGCTCCTTTACGGGGCTGGATTCATATAATTTTGTATGAATCTAGTAGCGGTTGTTCTATTAATTTAAAATATTGTTTTATAATAAATGGAAGAATCTAGATTAGTAAAAATTTGTCATAGTTTAGTAAATTTTTATAACTCATCTATACTTACAAATGCACCTTTCCCGTTACAGGAAGCTTTCTTTAAACAAACCCAGGATTGTTTTACGTGTACTAATATAAAAAAAGATGGAAGAGAAAGAAAAATTCTTGGAAAACTTATAAAAAATCATTTTAATGATAAAAGACCAAATGTTAAATTTATTGGCGGTCCACAAACTCTTACTTTACATTGGTCTGAAAAATACAAAAAATTAATATATATATTTGGAGAAGAACACTTTAACCCAATTGATTGTGATAAAAGTGAAATTAACCAAGTACCAATAGACGATTATTTATATAATCTAATAGTGTCCTCATCTTCTTTCATCGATTTGTACTGTGAATTTCCGGCATTTGGAGCTAAAAAAACAGCATATGAACCGGAATATAAACATTTTGGTTTTAATGAAGGTAGACTAAAAGATCTTATTACTAGATTTCAGATATGTGTAAATAAAAAGACTCGAGATAACGCTAAAGAGTGTAGTTTAGCAAGAGTTCATTATTTTGATATTAGAAAACGTTTCTACAACGATAGAACGGTTGATCGTAGCCAAATAACGTCATTTAGGCACAAAATAATATTTTGTCTTGGCGACGAGAAGAATATAACTGAACAAATTACTAGTTTTAAACAGCGAATGCAAAGTGACGTTGAATTTATGAATGTCCTAAAAAATATCTACGATATAAAAGAAACTAACATTACTGAGTATAATAATTTTTGGACAAGTCAGATACGTAGTAATAAGTTTGTTATGAAAAAATTAAACAGATCAACTATGAAAAAAGAAATTTTAGAATTTCTTGATAAAAAAATGCTAAAAAGGTGTGCTAAAAGAATTGATGAGTTTAATAAGTATACGAAAATTATTATTGAGAATACTGATAATTTTAATAAAATAGTTATATCGGCCTGGAAAAACATTAAGGAACTTATTATTGGACTAGAAGCTCTTGAAGCGGACGCATATCTATTAGGACGTGTATTCAAAACGTTTGATACTTCAAAACGTAAGTCTGACGAACCTATAAAACCACATAACATAATTATATATGCCGGAGATCGTCACTCTATAGTATATAGACAATTTTTAAAGAGTATTGGATTTGATCAAATTCAATCAACAAAAAGACTGTTGAATAAGCATAATTGTATAGATATGACCGGAATAACTCAACCATTATTTTCTTTTTGGCCAACAACTACGTTTGATATGGATGATGGTCAAGATAAAAATAATGATTACGATATTGGATATAAAAGTGACCAAGATGACGATACGGAAGATGAAGATATAGAAGAAGATGATATGAAAGAAGATAATTATGAAAGTTATATTGATGATGACAGTGAAGATGATTCTAAAATAAATCCAGGAATTCTATTTTCTACAAATATTTTTGGAGAATATGGTAAATTTTCAAACGAAACAACTAACGAAAAACAAGATACTTCAAAAAGACCTAATCCATATGCAAATTCAAAAAAGCTCCGAAGAAAATAAACATAAAATATCAATTGTTGCTCTTATTCGTATGAATTAGCATTAGTACGTATCATTTCATTTAAGAAGTAAATTTGTTTTTTTGTATAAAACAAATTTATCTGAAATATTCACTAACATGTTGTATATCTATAAAAATGATTTGTGTTTTCTAAAAAAATCTTCTTCGTAAAGACGGCAATACTCGTCTATACAATATTCTATACAATAATCTTCTTCAATATAATAGTCTTCGTATTCATCTTCTTGTGTAGAGTCTTCCTTTAACACGATGGTGGTTGGTAACACGGAACGACAAAACGGACACACGCATTTTTGATTTTGTTCTACTATCTTACCAGTGCATTCTTCACATATAGTATGTGAATTGTGACAAGGCCATGCCAAAAGAATCTTTTCGATGTTACAAATAGAGCATTCACCTTTTGACTTGATGAGATCTTCGGGTGCTGACTTGACAAATATATTCTCAAATCGTAAGCACTCATTCAGAACATCTTTTTTTGATGTAAAAATTTTAAAACCATCCTTGTATCCAAGAGATACGCACCTTTTTGAGACCTTGTAGTTTTCAGCCATATTCGTCTCTAAAAAGATTTTGTAACTTACAATATCTTTGTCTAAAAAAACAAATATTCTTATTCCGTCGATCTTGCTCACCTGATCTTCTATAAACGAATATTTTTTGATTGACGAGTTCTCTAAAAAATCTAGAGTAAAGAATTGCTCTTCGTTGGCGATGTCGAAGTCTGAGAATATGAAGACTTTGATGAGCTCATTTAGTAGGAAGGTGTACAATTTGGCTGTTTCCTCGATAATATCGAAAAATGTTGGCTTCATATTGTTCAATTAACTATTTATAATTCTTTAAAAAATTCAATTTTTTAACCATATATATTTGAAAATAATACGACTCGAATGTAAGAAACGACACCTTGTTGGTGTCGTTGAGTCTTCTTGTCATCTAGGATTTTTCAGCTTGCTCTCGATTGTACTTTACAAGAGTACCAATATGAACCCACATCTTTTGCTTGTCGAGCAGGATGAACGACTCTTCGAATTCTTTCAGAAATAGTTTCTTGTCATCTAAGTTTCTAACCTGGATGAGAAGGATCTTGAAATGGCTGTGCATGTTATTCGCATAACAAACTGTCGATGATTTCATGATTTCTTATTAGACAACTTACTTATAAAATACTAATTATAATCTTGTTACTGTCTAAAGTAACTTAGTAGTTTTTCGCATTTCCTAGTCTTATATCAAGCAACAAACATTCTGTTTTAACTTTTTAAGAGCATTAACCGAATGTTTACAAACTAAAAGAAATAAAAATTTTAATTAAATTTATATTTGTATTTTAGTAAATATGTTACGAACAAATAGAATGCCTAGAGACACAGAGGATATTTATGTTCTTCTCCTAAAAATATTTGGAAATCCTGCTGCGAAAAAAATTATGAAATTTTTGCTAAGCAATAGAACATACAATATTCAATTAGTTGGTTCGGACGCTGCTGGTAAATCATGTTTTGCTCAAAGACTTTTAACAAATACATTCACTCCAGTCTACACACGTGGAGCTATAGAAGAAGGAAGGATAGCGTTTCCTACAAGTCTTGGAAAAATAGTGTTTAATATTAAAGAATGTGGATATCGTATTCTTGAGCCTCTAGATAGACTTGTTAGAAATGAATGGGTAAACACGGACGCTTTTTTTGTGATGTTCTCACATGAAACTACAGATCCTTCGGCTCAATGCGAAGCATGGATCCAAAATATTAGGAGAATTATAAGAAGAGTTGATGTGCCAATAGTAGTAGTAGGTCTAAAATGTGATGTTCCAAATTATAATTTGAAACCAAATGTACAGCGCCTTTGTGCTAGGTATGGCTTTCCATATGTAGAGCTATGTTCAAGAGATGGTACAAATATTCATACGCCTTTCTTAGCTCTACAAGACATTCTTAGAACTGATGTTGATAGAAACGTTTTTGTAGATGTTCCAAACATTCCAACCACACCTTTGCTTCTACCTCCTCCTCCATCTGATGAAGATTAATACTAAGATATTTTCTTATTAGTCTTGATTTTTAGATAATATATATTTTTAATTAGAATGAGAAAAACAACACTTTTGTTAGTGTTGTTTTATTAATAAATCTAAATTAAACGTAAAATATTTATTTTTGTTGTGAAAGATTATTTAACCACTCATCAATTTGATTACGTTTTCCGTTGTAAAAAATCCATCCTGCGAAAACGACACCCGTTTCTTTTTCTCTCAGGAACCGATTCCACTTTCCACCAAGTTTCTCGAGCGCATCTACGTACTCATCTCTTTCATCTCGAACGACGAAAGACTTTGGTGAATATTCTTGAATGTAAAGAGAATGCGTATCGCGTTCTTCATTTTGAAGAGAGTTCATTTGATCTAGTTATTTTTAAAGTAAATTATCTTAAAAATTCAATTTGATTTAATTTAATTTAGGCTCAGTAGGTATCTTTCATTTATTGGAACATTTATATGTGTGTGAAAAGCAATTTATATCTGTAAGATTGTTAGGAACATATGTTCCTGTGATGTACTTACATTCAGGACATTTGTATAATTTTTATATTTAAAAATTTATTTATTATATATAAATGAATAGTCGTAGTCTCATATATTATCAAGGTATTGGTTATGGTGACATAAATAAACTATTAAGACATGATAATGTCACTGATGAATTTATAAGTAAGAACATAGATCACGATCTTATACAGCATATTGTCAATATCGATAAATCTATTGATGAATCTGAAATAGAAGAAGAGCTTGTTCTATATAGAGGATATACAACAGTAGATTTGCATAAGCATACTAATATAATTGAAAAAGCCTTCTCTTCATGCAGTAGAAATCTTGATATAGCTTCTAATTCTTTCAGTTCAGCTGAAATAAAGTGTTGCATATTAGTATTTACCTTGCCACCAGAAATAAAAGCTTATAAATATAAATATAGAGGCGAAATGACAGAGAATGAATATTTATTAAGAAGAAATGTAGAATTTTTCAATATAAAATTGTTAGGTTTAACTAATAAGAACGTAGAAGTTTTTCAGTGTAATATTAGGCCTTATATACCACCAACTGAGGAAGAAACTATAAAATATCATCAAGAACTAGATAAAATGCGGCAGCAAATGTTAAAAGAAGACTATGATTTCGACGGAACTTTTTCCGATTCAGAAACAGAATAAAAATGTATGAGATTACGTTTGTTCTACAATTGAAAAATAGTTATATTACCTAAGATATAATTTTTACTCCAGATAATGACATATAAAGAATTTCAATATCCTCTTGTTTCAATAAATGATTATTAGATACATTTAAAACTTTGAGGTTCTCTAATGACATAAGAAATGGTATAAAAGCATTAATCATATCACTATTCATACTTTGTTCTGTTTCTTCATATCTAGTACTGCTTAAATCTAACTCAATCAGATTTAACAAATTTACTAACGCAGGTCCTAATAAGTATTTAATTGTTCTAACATTATATTGGCATTGAGATAGGCTTAAAAAGGTAAGTTGTGTTAGAGAACGTAATCCGAGTTCTATTTCTTTCAACAAGGCAAACGGAACTTGTTCCTCCTCATCCTGTTCAAAAGCAGATAACAGATGCTTTGTAAAATAGAGTGATTTTAATTTTGGTGAATCTTTCAAAATTTCCCAAAATTCAACCTTATACCCAAGCCACCTTTTTGTATTTGTAATATAACAATTTCCTTTTAATTCAAAAGTTTCTACGTTTCTCATAGCGTCCTTAAATTTTTCACAATAAAAATCAAAATCAAAAATTGTTTCATCGACATCTTCAAGATGCACCTCACATAATCTTAATTCTAGAAGATTACTGAGACTTTCTATGTATTTGATAAAAGCGTTGAAAGGAATTGTAATACGAGAAAGATGTAATATAGTCAGATTTGTAAGAGGTCTTACCATTTCTGTAAAGTCTTCTTGATCAAGACGTTTACTTGGTAATACGCGATATAAAAAAAGAAACCTGTCACTGTAGTTATATTCTATATTAAGTGATAAAGTATTTGGAAACTTTTTAGTGATCTCGCATATATATTTGTAAACAGAAGATGCATCTTGACGAACACGATAATATGAATCTATATGTCTGTCTTGTATTATTATTTCAAGGATTACTTTTACATCTGACTCTTCATTCACTTCGTCTAAATTAGGTGTCGTAATATATTGCTTGATACGCTCTTCTGGAGCTCTATATCTCGCAAATATATTCGGGTGCCAAGCTATTTCACAATTGACAGGTAATACACAGTTTTCTGGTGATTTACCAAATCTTCTACACCAGTCTGTTATATTGTCATTCGAGTAATGAAAATTGGCAGGTAAAGGTTTCAAAACTTTGGTGTTTTTATCTATCAATTCTTTCGTTCTTTGAGAAGTGCTTCGTGTTGTTAAAGCATCTTCTAATCTCAATTCCTTATGCACTTTATCAAAAAATTTAAAATGTTTAGAAAATACCATTTGTAATGGATGTTCCATTATCTTTCTAATTAAGATTTTAGGAGATATTAAAACTCTAAATATCATTCCATCATTAGGTACTGGTGCATTTAAGACATCAATTATTTTTCCATACATTAAATAAAACTTTTCTAAACCAAAAAAGTCTAAACCGCTTTTTTCTCTATCTGTATCAGAAATATTAAGAACTGCTTGTATTGTAATGATCGAAGATTCATATTTAACTATATTACACACAACAAATAAATTATCACCAACCATTTCCTTTTTTTCTAATGTAGTTTTTAAAAGAAACTTGTCTACAGTGTCATCTATTTCGAACTTTATGTTTTCAGATTTAATAATTGTATAGCTGTGAATTTTACCTAATTGAGTACATCCAAGAAAAATATAATCTGATATGTCCATTTTGCAAATATACTCGATAAAAATTAATTAATATAATTTTTATCAATCATATAAGAAGATTTAATAGCGTATTTCAGTTCTTAAATCAATGTTATATTTTCCATTATCTTTTGAGAAAATTACTATTTGAAAACGATACCACAAGGTATTCTTCGTTCTTCTCTTTTATGCAGAGTTCCACAATGCTCGTGCGGACTTCATAACCATTCTAAACACTCCGTCTGGAATACTTCGAACTCCTTTCACCAATTCGGTATCGTCTGCCTTAATCCGTTCTTTGGAGCACCTGTTCTTGTCTAGAAGGAGCAATTCAATCGATGCAATCGAGTTATCACAAATCTTCTCGACTATAGACACAGTCATAGTGTAAAAATGTTGAAGAACAACCTGTGTGTTGTAGGTATTTGAAAATTTAAACAATGTGTGCCAAGAGGCAGTCTCAATTGCCCGGTCGATGATATCGACAGGTAAATGAGGATATTGATCCTTTAATCTGTCACGTGTTATACACGCTTTCTCTTCTGTGACCGCAATATAAAATGGGTTGCTCATCTTTTTTCTGTCTTATTAAAAATACTTGTTTCAAAAAATCAAGTTTTCGGAAAATGCTAGACAGAATTTTTACAATAATATTGAAAATTCAGGTGGAAGAGTTATTAGTGAATATATAAACTCATCTACGCCGGTAGAATGTATTTGTCAAAATGGTCATTCTTGTAATCCTAAACCTAATCGTATTCAACAAGGAGAAGGTATGTGTAGAATATGTGTTGGAACTAATTCGGAAAATGCTAGACAGAATTTTTACAATAATATTGAAAATTCAGGTGGAAGAGTTATTGGTAGATATATAAAAACGCACGTACAACAGTCGATTGTATTTGATCAGAAGGACATCATTGTAATGTTAGAACTTATAGTATTAAAAAAGGAGAGGGTATGTGTAGTAGATGTGCAGGAAATGATTCAGAAACAGCTAAAAAAAAATTTCATGATAATATTAAAAAATTAGGTGGAACAGTTATTGGTAAATATATAAACTCAAGTACACAAGTAGAATGTAGATGTTCAGAAGGTCATACTTGTAATCCTCATCCTAGTAGTATTCAACAAGGAGGGGGTATGTGTATAACATGTTCAAATAATTCAGAAATAGCTAAACATAATTTTTATACAAATATTAAAGAATTAGGCGGAAAAGTTATTGGTGAATATGAAGGTAAAGATATTCCAGTCAATTGTATTTGTTCAAAAGGTCATCATTGTAGTCCTAGACCTAATAGTATTCGAAATGGACAGGGTATGTGTATAACATGTGCAGGGAAAGATCCAGAAACAGTGAAGCAGAATTTTCACGATAATATTAAAAAATTAGGTGGAACAGTCATTGGTAAATATACATACTCAGATATAGGAGTCGATTGTATTTGCTCAAAAAATCACCATTGTAATCCTAAACCTAATAGCGTTCAACAAGGGCAGGGTATGTGTATAATATGCGCTAGAAAAGGTTATTCTAAAAAAGCGATTAGTTGGCTGAATTCTATCTCTAATACCATTCAACATGCCGAAAATGGAGGAGAGTTTAAAATACCAAATATTGGTAACGTAGATGGATATGATCATAAAACAAATACTGTATACGAGTTTCATGGCTGTTATTGGCATGGATGTTCTAGATGTTTTGAACCTGTCTATTTTAATAAGACTTCAAAAAAAACAGCATCTGATCTTTATTCTAAAACTACGGAACGTGCACTAGCTATTAGAAATGCTGGTTATAATTTAATTGAAATGTGGGAATGTGATTTTGTCAATTAAACAACACTATCATATATCAAATTTTATAAAATAAAAGAGACCAAAATCTTTTATTTTTACCTCATAATTTTGATATTAAACAAAAAACTTTCTTTAGAATTGAAATTCAAAAAGTTTTGAGGAGCAAAATAAAAAAGATAATCCAAAGGAAATTTTCTACGAATTTTTCAAATTATTTAGAGAAAAATGTTTCCTCCGCCGAACTTTTCATTCCGAACTTCAAAATAGTTTTTGCAAAAAATGATAATGTAAGTATAAAAATTTTACATTTTTTACTGATAAAAAATATTTCTTCCAAACTCCAAAAATGATTTTGCACAAAATAAAAAGTGCGGATGAAAAATGATTGTTTTTGAACAAAGCGTCCAAAAAATATTTCATCTCTCTCTCATTTTTTGTGTTTGGTGAGATGGAGAGTATAAAAATACCTAATATGAAAATTGTCTGATTAAATACTTAATTTACTAAATTTTTCAAAAAACATTCATGAATTTTCAGAATTTTTCTGAAAATATTTAAAGAACAAATAACCTAATAATAAATGGAATGTATATACTGCAAAGCAGTATTACAAACAGTTTATTCATTAAAACAGCATCAAAATACTGCTAAGTATTGTCTTTCTAAACAAAATAAAGATCTTTTACATCAACATTTATGTGGTGCTTGTGGCAAAGGATTTACTAGAAAATCTTCATTAGATGATCATTTAAAAATATGTAAAGCAAACACTCCTGTAATTCAAGAGCAACTTCATTTATTTGATCAATGTAAAAAAGACTTAGAATCATCTCTTCTTCGTGAAAAAGAACTTATCACGTCATATGAAAAGAAAATAACAAAAATTTACATTGAACACGAAAAAATTATCGAAGATTTGAAAAAAGAAATAGAAGATTACAAAGATAAAATGTTCATTTTAGCTTCTAAACCTACAAACATTAACAATAATATTGGTAACACTAAAACAACCACAAAGACCCAGAATTTAATAGTATCTGACTGGCGTCCAGAGGTTATACAAGATAAGGTAAAAGAAAATTTTAAACTTGAACATATAGAGGATGGTATTAAAGGAGTAGTCAGATTTACAACTAAATATATCACACAGGAAAATAATGGAATCAAAAGTTATCAGTGTACTGACAGTAACAGAGAAGTTTTTATGTACAAGGATACAGACGGAATTGTTCAAAAAGACATTAAAGCTAGAAAGTTAAAAGATGCTATCAAAGAACCTATATTAAAAAAGACAGCTGAGTTATCAACAGATGAATGTCATCGTCTAATGGATCTTATATCAAGTTCTAAAGGAAATAATGATGTTGTTGAGATTAGTAATATCAAGATGGCTATTCTAACAAAGAAAACGCAAGAAATACGTGACATTGATGATGGATCGTTTTCAAAGGAGATGGCTGTTTTGAGCGTATAAAAATTTTATTTTTACTTATAATAAGTAAAACAATAGGTTACATATCCTAATATACAAAAGGCTGAACGTTTTGAGTCAAACATAATAATTTATTTTTTGTTGATATCATAAACATATCTTCAATTCGGATTCCTCCTATTTTATAATATTTGGGATTCCCGATTAAGACGGTAATTTTATGAAATGAACACTACACATGCATAACAAAAAATAAAATAATAGTAACGTTCTTTTATTTATAATTATATTAATAAAATGAATGTATTTCTGTGCTTTATTATAATTATATTAATAATACTATTAACACAATATAAATTAGAATGTTTTAGAAACACAGAAGGTATAAATAAGTTAGGTGGTATTATATATATTAATTTGGAAAATCGTCCTGATCGTAAAAAACTACTCATCAAAGAATTACAATCTATTAATACTAATATGTCAAAAGTGCATAAAGTAAATGGTACATTTATACCAAAAAACGGTCATAAAGGTTGTGTCCAATCACATATCATTGCTCTCAAAATGATTAAGATAAATAAGTGGGGAAACAACTGTTGTTTTTAAATCTGTAAAATTTAGAAATGATCTAAAAGAATCCTTCCTAATATAAAACATGAATGTCACAAGATGAAGAAAAATACCTCAGACCAGAAGAAGTCTCTAAAATACTCCAGGTTACCACCAAAACACTCGAAAATTGGAGTAATCAAGGAATCCTTAAATGCGTTAGAACAAAAGGAAATCATCGCAGATACCTCATGTCAGATGTTATTTCCATCACACCTGGAAAAAAACAAACAACTAAAAAAAATATCTGTTATTGCAGAGTCTCAACCTCCTCCCAAAAAGAAGATTTGGAAAGACAAGTTGAGTATTTTAGATGTAAATATCCTAACCACGAAATCATTAAAGATATTGGATCAGGTCTTAACTTCAAAAGAAAAGGTTTTAACACCATTTTGGACTCCGCATTCAAAGGAGATATCGGAGAAGTTGTGGTTACCCACAAAGATAGATTGTGTAGATTCGGTTTTGAACTTGTCCTCCGAATCATTGAAAGCACCAATGGGAAAATCTTGGTTCTCGATAAACAAGAAACATCCTCAGAAAAAGAACTCGTTAATGACATCCTTTCAATCATCACAGTTTTCTCTTCCAGACTCTATGGACTCAGAAGTCACGCAATTAAAAACAAAATACGGGAAGCCACCTCCAGTTGCTCTGAAAACACTGAAAATACGACTATTTCCGAAACAGGAGGAAACGAAGAAACTTGAGATGATGTTTGAACAGTATAGATGGTATTATAATGCGACAGTAGCTATCATATACCAGCATTATGGAGCTGATAAAATAACAGATATCAGATCGTATTCTAATCGGTCTGTGAGAGATCTAATTAGAAAATATGAGTATACAGAAGAAGAATTTGAACATTTAGTATTTCAATCATTTGAATATAATGAAGAAAGGGATGAAACTCCTATTCCACCATGGTGGAATAAAAACGAAGTGCATAGTAGATTACCTAGAGGAGCAAGTGATAAATTTACTTCCAGTCTTAATTCTGCAATTTCTAATTACAAGAATGGAAACGTAAAACATTTTGAAATGAAATTTATGTCCAAGAAAAAATCAACAGACTATCTTCATTTTGAAGATAAACAGTTCCCTTCTTTTATTAGAAAAATTAAGAGTAATTATTGGTTTACAAATAGTAATGGTAGAAGAGATAGAATTTCTTTTTCTGATATTACAACAATAGAAAAAGGAATAGAAATTATTTATGAAAAAGATACAGGGAGATATTTTTTACACTATCCGGTCGATAGAAACTGGTTTCCAGAAGAAGATAGGCGTAACGAGAGCCAAGTTAAGTTTATCTTTAAAGGAGACCGGATTATTTCTTTAGATCCTGGTGTAAGGAAGTTTCTTGTTGGGTATGATCCTAAAGGAGAATCTATCTTTATAGGAGAAGATGCACACATTGAACTATCTGAACTTTTGGTTGAAATAGACAAGACAGAAATATCTAAAGATAAGTCTATACTTTGGAGGAAAGTAAAGAATCTAGTGTCAGAATTACACTGGAAAACTATTTCTTTTTTAGTAGAAAATTATGATATAATTTTGTTACCAGATTTTAGAGTAAGCCAAATGATAAAAGGTAAAAAGTTACCTCGTATAACAAAGAGATTAATGCAAATGTTCTCATTTTATAGTTTCAAAGAAAAACTAAAATACAAATGCTCTATGTATAATAAGAAACTCATTATAGTGGATGAGAGTTATACTTCTTGTACGTGTGGTAGATGTGGAAACATAAAAAGAACAAAACTCGAGATTTATAGTTGCGATGAGTGTGGTTTGGTAATAGATAGAGATGTAACAGGATCAAGAAATATATTTATTAAGAATACTAGGTTACGCTGTCCTTAAATTTAGTTTTTTCTAGATTTAAAAAAGCGGACAAAGCTCTTATTTTAGAAGACGACGCTCAGTTAAATATAGATCCAAAAATATTTAATCACATTATAGAAAAAGCGATCACTATTTTAGATAAAAATGATCCTGACTGGAATGTAATAATGTTAGCGACAGCATATAAAAATGTGACTCCTAAATATTATTTACACAACACTCCTGAAATAACTTTGGATAGATTACACAGAGCTACTACTGCTTCTGCTTATATTATAAAAAACTCATATGTAAATAAATTACTAAATCTTTTTGAACATTGTAATGAAAATATGAGCTCCGATAAATTATCTGGAGATAATCAAGAATATTGGGCGCTTGATCAAAAATGGATGCCTTTACAAGAACAAGATAACTGGTATTCCTTTACCAATTTTTAATCAATCTTTCTTTATTTTTGGACACAAGGAAGATGATAAGTACGCCTTTGAAGATATATAGATGGAAATATTAAAAATTTTTAATATTTACCAAATATAAATGCCTAAAAAATATAATTTTGTTGGTTCTCCAAGAAATGCCGATAGGCGTAGACTTCCAGAACCATGGGTTGTTCGTATTAGTGAAACAGTCTTTCCTGGAAGACATTATTATCTTAATGAAAAAACAGGTCAAACTCAATGGAAATTTCCAAAAGATATTGAACTATCACAAGAAACTCAATTGCAACGTAAAGTAAAAACCATTAGCAATACCGGCTCTCTTGAAGGTATGTCTATGCAATGCTTTTGGATTTCCATATTAGATTATTTACGTAGAAATGGTCATCCATATTTGACTTTAAGAGAATTAAGAGAAAATGCTGGGTTAGGTGCAGATACAGAACATGAGATGTTTAATATGGATGATGGTCAAATGATATTTTATGATGCTGCTACACTAATAGCAGAAATATATAATTTAAGTATACAAATATATTCAGCAAATCGTTATGGTGAATTTGCTATAACAGATTCACCCAGAGGATTGATTGGATCTGGCGATAATCTGGTTGAACTTGCACAATTTGGTATTGGTCATTTTGAATTAATAGATAACGTCTATGGGAGTGAATTTATTCCAGCAGTATTGGTCAAAAGAAAGCTAAAGAAGATAACTGATATTGATCCAATATTGAGAGATAGGTATCTCATTTTGAGTGAATATCAGGGTATGTTAAAAATTTTAAGAGACCAATCAAAGGTAAATTCAGTCGTTTATAAAAAAGAACTAAAAATAAAAAACAAACTACAGCGTTCAAAAGAATTAACTCCAGATCAAAAAGAAATATTTTTAACACAACATAATGAATTTCTAGATGAATTAGTAAAAGAAATTATCGCAACAGAAGAAAAAATTACAAAATTAGAAGAAGAAATTTCTTCATTGACAGTAATTATTAGTGAATTTGAAAGTAGATCATAGAATTATATCTTATTGACAATTTACTACTACAATTTCAATTTATTATAAATTGAAATTAACATATTTTTTAAATGAAAAACTAAATCTTTTTAATAAGTAAAATGTACTTATAGATCCTATAAAACAAAGAGCTATTTGGTCGACTATAATGAGACATTCTCATAAATAATACGATTAGATCTGTGTATACGTCGTGTGTATTTTATCATATATTAATTGCTTTTACCGTATCTGGATGCAACCTATCTTTTCCGCTACTAGATTCATACAAAATTATATGAATCCAGCCCCGTAAAGGAGCTTCTAAACCATGTGTAGCTCCATGGTAAGAAGTAAATCGAGGCTAAAAAAATACCAAAAGGTAATTTTCTAGCGAAA
>Ga0214919_10007927_pt1 | contig 14187 bp, 10 predicted proteins | sample LL1503_MetaG_FD_177994 | JGI IMG/M metagenome (GOLD analysis project Ga0214919, IMG submission 177994) | Freshwater microbial communities from Lake Lanier, Atlanta, Georgia, United States - LL-1503 | ecosystem: Environmental > Aquatic > Freshwater > Lake | place: USA: Georgia | collected...
GGCCGACCTTAGCTTTGAATTCAGCGCTGTATATTTTGCGCTTCTTAATTTCTGTCATTGGGTGCTCCATGTTCGAGTCAGTATGCACCTTAAACTGCTGTCTTAAAAACCGGGTCCACTATACTGGCCAGCAGCAGTTTTGGTAAAAGACCCAAATTGCGGCACATCAACACTCTGGTTAGTACTGCTTGAATCTAAGTAACTATACGTAAACTTCGCACCCCAGAGCCAAGAATTATTAGCGCCATTGTTAGCACCAAACGTTCTGAAATAACCCAATTGACCTTCTGGTGCAAAAGTAGTTTGCGTATCATTATAAGGACTCGCAGGACCGCCCGCCTCACCATACGCATATAAAACACCCGCATCATAAACATTAGAAACACCACTGGCATAAAGATCTTGATTAAGATTGATAGAATTATCACTGGCACCTAAGCCTACGAAAAAACCAGAACTTGGTAGTGGCGAGCTATCTGCAAAACTAGAAATAGAAACAGACAGAGACATGGCGACTAGAACAGCTGAAGTGCAGACCCCAAGTGATTTAAGTGAGTTAAATTTTCTCATGCAAGATTTTCCCAATAAAAATTTAAAAATAAAAATTTGACGACCGACAATAGTTGGAAAATCTTAATGGGCAAATATTTTTAAAAAACATGAAACAGCCTGTTTTCATGACCTGTTTCATGACTTGTTTGACGGAAGAAAAATCACCATGCAATCTCCCGCCTTCTTTTTTAATTCTCATAGGACAGCTTTCATGAACTTCTCTCTAAAATATAAAAAACTCATCCAATTAATCAGCCTCGCTGGGTTAATAACCATGCTTGGCACAGGCGCCGTTTTTGCAGCCTCCAACCCTTCCGAGTCAGCTAATAATCTCATGCCCAATGGCACTAGCCCTGATTTTTCGAGCTTATTTAAAAATCAAAATACCTGTTTTGTACTTTATGATTTGACCCAAAGAAAATTAATTAATATTTATAATAAATCACTTTGCAAAACAGAATACTCACCTAATTCTACGTTCAAGATTGCCTTATCTCTCATGGCTTTTGATAGCCAGATTATTACTCAAGATACAAAATTTAAATGGTCCGGCGAGCACTATAGTTTTCCTAACTGGAACCAAGACCAAACACCAAAAACTTGGCTGGAATACTCCGTCGTTTGGGTTTCCCAGTTTATTACCCCCCAACTAGGCCAGGCTAAAATTACTCAATATTTAAAATCATTTGATTATGGCAACGCTGATTTCTCAGGGGACAAAAATAAAAACAATGGATTAACTCAAGCCTGGTTAGATAGCAGCCTAGAAATCTCTCCCGTCGAGCAAATTAAATTTCTAGGAAAACTAGCGTCTCATAAATTAGATGTGTCAAAACAAGCCATGGATAATACAAAGACCAATCTTTATTTAGAAACCTCTCCAAATCACTGGGCCCTCTATGGCAAGACAGGCAGCGGGTATTATTTTAATAGCCAGAAAGAAAAACTAAGCCAGGGTTGGTTTGTTGGCTGGATAGAAAATAAAAGTCAAAAACAAGACCAAGTGTATTTGATTGCTCTGCATAACCAAGATTTAAGTCCAGTCACACCTGGCGTGTATTCTGGCCCCCAAGATAAAGAAATGGCTGTCAAAATTTTAAGCAGTGAGGGATTATTTTAAATAGATCTATAAAAAATTAGCTTTCTTGGCGCTGAATATCGGCGCCTAGTTTTCTTAATTTTTCTTCTAGATGCGCATAGCCGCGATCCATATGAGACACCCCTTCCATGTGAGTTTCACCTTCAGCCACCAGACCTGCTAAAACCAAACAAGCCGAGGCTCTTAAATCAGAAGCCAGCACTGGCGCACCAGACAATTTAATCACCCCATGACAGGCCAAAGTCCGACCGGTAATTTGAATATCAGCACCTAAACGCACCAATTCAGGCACGTGCATGAACCTATTTTCAAAGATAGTCTCAGTCACTTTTGCAGCGCCTTTAGCAACTGCATTTAAAGCAACAAATTGCGCCTGCATATCCGTTGCAAAACCAGGATAAGGGGCAGTTTCAATATCCACTGCTTTTAATTCTTTGCCCTGCATATCCAAAGAAATCGTATTTTCTGTCGTCTCTATTTTGGCGCCCGCTTTTTTTAATTTAATCAAAGTCGCCTTCATGCACTCAGGAGCAATATGGTGAAGCTTGACTTTACCCTGCGTCATAGCAGCCGCGACTAAATAAGTCCCCGCTTCTATGCGATCACTCATGACTCTATAGCGCGTTCCATGAAGCTCAGTGACACCCGTGACTGTAATTTTAGAAGTCCCAACGCCTGTAATTTTTGCGCCCATTTGATTTAAAAAATTAGCAAGATCGACCACTTCAGGCTCTCGTGCTGCGTTTTTAATCACCGTCACGCCATCCGCTAAAGTTGCAGCCATCATAATATTTTCAGTCGCTGTCACACTCACCATACGCATTGGCACTTTGGCGCCTTTTAATCGGGCATTGTCTTTCGTATGTGCATGCACAAAACCTTCATGGACATCAATCTCAGCGCCCATGGCTTTCAATCCAGCCAAGTGAATATCAATCGGTCTCGGGCCAATATTACAACCGCCAGGAAGTGCTACTCGCGCATCCCCAAATCGAGCCACTAAGGGCCCTAAGACAACAATGGAAGCACGCATGGCTTTGACTAAATCATAAGGAACAGTGAGCTGATTAACATTCGAAGAGTCCAATCGAATCACATCGTTATCACAAAGCGTAATCTCAACACCGAGCTCCCCTAAGAGCTCCAGCATCACCGTGACGTCATGAAGATGCGGAACATTTTCGAGCTCCACAGGTTCTTTGGTTAATAAAACAGCAGCCAATAATTTCAATGCGGAATTTTTCGCACCACTGATTTCAACATCGCCGACCAGAGGCCGACCTCCTCGAATAACTAAACGCCCACCCATGAACTCTCTCGTCTTATCTTGTTTATTGCTTATTGTTTTAATTTTAAATTTTTTCAAGCCCCTAAAGCTGCGCGGGATTTTAGTCAATCAACATTTAAACTCAATGAAAAACGCTGGGTAAAAGCGAATAAATTTTTATAAAAAAATATCAAAAAATAATAAAAATCCCCCATTCGCATCTTGGCTCGCATTTTTTTATAATGCCGCGTTTTTATTTATTCGCAGGCGCTTTAATTCATGGCTTCCCCAACTATCCCCCCTACTGGTTTTTCCACTCAAAATCCCCCAACTTTTGCAGCAGTCCCGATGCAAACCATTGGCCCCATGAAACTTTCTGGTGATATTCAAGAGAATAATATTTATCTTCCCCTCGCCACTTACGAAACACCTCTTTGGGCCTCCACTCAAAGAGGCACCAAAATTTCCCAACTGGCCAGCGCTGGTATCACGGTCACTTTATTATCAGATGGCATGGCACGATCCATTATTCTCGAAGCCCCCTCAGCGCAAGAAGCCCGAGAAATTATCAAAAAAATAAATATAGATTGTTTAAAACCAGCAGTTCGAGAAAGCAGCCAGCATGCCTGTTTAATTAATATTCAACCTGAAATCCTAGGTAAATTAATTTATTTAAGATTGGTTTTTACAACAGGTGAAGCGTCAGGCCATAACATGGTCACCAAAGCGTCTGATTTTATTATTCAAAAATTACTGTCTCTTTTTTCAAATCTTTCTTATGTCTCTATCTCTGGAAACACCTGCTGCGATAAAAAAACATCCGCCATAAATTCCCTACTGGGCCGAGGAAAATCCGTCATCGCTGAATTAATTATTTCTCCAGAAATCTGCCAAAAATTCTTAAAAACAACGCCCGAAAAAATAGTTGATTTAAATATCAAAAAAAATCTGATTGGGAGCATCTTATCCGGCAGCTTAAGATCGGCGAATGCCCACTATGCCAATATCTTACTAGCGGCTTATTTAGCCACGGGCCAAGATGCGGCAAACATCGTCGAAGGCTCCCAGGGAATAACTCACGCAGAAGTTCTAAAAAACAATGATTTATATTTTTCCATCAAGCTGCCTAATTTAATTATCGGCACCCATGGCAATGGCAAGCACTTGGATTTCGTCCAAGACAATTTAAAACTTTTAGGCTGCCAAGAAAAATCTCACCCCAATCCTTCTTATAATTCTCAGCGCCTGGCCATGATCATTGCCGCGGGTACTTTATGCGGCGAGTTATCTTTACTGGCGGCCCAGACTAATCCTGGAGAACTCATGAGATCGCATTTGCTACTAGAACGCCTAGAAAACAAAAATAAAAATAAAAATCAATCTGGGAGCCAGTCCCTATGACAAATTTAAAATTCGGCATTGATCGTGCTTGTTTTTACAGCCCGGCTTATTACTTAGAATTGGCAGATTTAGCCCAAGCCCGCGGCGTCGAAAAAGATAAATATCTAATAGGCCTAGGGCAATCAGAAATGGCGGTGATTCCTCCAGATGAAGGCATTGTGACCATGGCGGCTTCTGCTGCTTCGAAATTATTAGAGCACGAAGATAAATCCAAAATTCGCACCCTACTTTTAGCCACTGAAAGCGGGATAGATCATTCAAAATCTGCCGGAATTTATGTTCATAGATTGCTAGAGCTCCCAGCGAATACGCGAACGATAGAACTAAAACAAGCTTGTTACTCAGGCACAGGCGCCCTGCAATTAGCCCTGGGTTATTTGCACCAATACCCCGAAGAAAAAATTTTACTTATTACTTCAGACATTGCCCGCTATGGCTTAAACACCCCCGGAGAATCTTCTCAGGGCGGCGGCGCAGTGGCCATGCTCTTGTCTAAAAATCCAAGATTAATTGCAATTGAATCAGGCTCAGGATTATTTACAGAAGACATCATGGATTTCTGGCGGCCCAACTATAGAGAAGAAGCGCTAGTCGAAGGCAAAATTTCTTGCGATCAATACTTAAAAGCCCTGAAAGAATGTTGGCAGGATTACTCAGAGCGAACCGGCAGAAATTTTTTAGACCACCAGCATTTTCTTTACCATATTCCCTTTCCTAGATTGGCCGAAAAAGCCCATCAAAAATTATCCATGACCTGTCACTTAAAAAAACCATCTTCCGAAGAGACTAATCAAATTTTAAATCCTTCTTTAATTTATTCTAAAAAAATCGGCAATTGCTACACCGGGTCTTTATATTTGGGCTTAATTTCTCTCTTAGAAAATAACCCCAATAATTTATCTAACCAGAGAATTGGCTTCTATAGCTATGGCTCCGGCTGCGTGGCTGAATTTTTCAGCGGCATAATTCAAGAAAATTACCAAGACCATTTATTTATTTCTTATCATCAAAGTTTATTAGCTGAGCGCACTTTATTAAATATTGCCCAGTATGAAAATTTCTATTCTTATTTATTAAACAAAGAAGGCCAGTTGCAAACCCTGCCAGAACATACACGCGGCAATTATCGTTTAAGTAAAATCGAAAACCATCAACAGATTTATATTAAAAAAACGCCCTTGCCGCTTTCTTTACTCTCTAAAAATCATTCAGACTTTTTAAGCCGGTCTATGACAGCCCGCGCACCTGGTAAATTAATTATCTCGGGTGAACATGCCGTCGTTATGGGCGCGCCGGCTTTAGCCATTGCGGTGAATAAATACACAAGAACCCGAATTACCCAAGCGGCACTTCAAAATAATGCCCAAAATAATACTCAAGATAATACCCAAGAACACTCACCTAATAATTCAATTTTATTTAATTTATTAAATATCCAGCACCGAGATATTTTATCCAGAGACAAGCTCAGCTCTTTAAAATCTAGAATTAAATCCGGCTATCAAAGTTTTTTAAAAGGCGAAAAATCCATTCGAGATGTCTTAGAAAAACCGTTTGAATTATTACAGTACACGGCCAGTAATGTTTTAGAAAAATTAGGGGCCTATAAAGAAGATAAAGACGCCAAGCAAGATATAGATTTAGGCTTTGAAATTCACAGCGAATCTGAAATCCCGATGGGCTGTGGCATGGGATCATCAGCTGCCAGCATTGTGAGTTTGAACTATGCCCTCTCGCAATTTTTCAAGCCTAAAAATAATTCAAATCCAGAAAATATAAATCCAGATTTTAATAACACCCATTATTTCGAATGGAGCTTGGATGCTGAAAATATTCAGCATGGGAAATCATCTGGCATTGACGTCCAAATGGCTTTAAACGGCGGCATGGCCCTCTATCAAAAAGGCGTTTTTACTAAATTATCTTGCAATTTTCCTTGGCCAATTTTAATTATAAATACTGGCCCCTCAGCCTCTTCAACAGGCGAGTGCGTAAGTCACACCCAAGAGATTTTTAAAAATAATTTAAATTTATTACAAGAATTTTCAGACTTAACCCAAAATATTTTATTAGCTATTCAAGAAAAAAATATTTCAGAATTTATAAAATTAATAAAACAAAATCACCAGCTCTTAATAAAATTAAATATAGTCCCAGAGCCCATTCAAAACTTAATTTTAAAAATAGAACAAGCTGGAGGCGCTGCGAAAATATGCGGCGCGGGAAGTTTATTAGGCGACTCAGCTGGCATTGTTTTTATAGCGGGCTTAAGCTTAGAACAGGCGCAAAATTTAAATTTAAATTTCCCCATCGAGCAATTAAACATGGCCGAGCAAGGCGTTGAAATCTGTGTCTAAAAAACAAACTTATAAAATTATTACTTCAGCCCCTGGAACACTCATGCTCTTCGGTGAGCATGCCGTCTTAAAAAATCATCCTGCTTTATGCATGGCAATTAATCAGAGATTAAAATTAATCCTAGAGCCCCGCTTAGATAATTTATTAAACATCAAATCTAATCTCGGCGAGTTAAATTTAGATATTTTAAAAATTCAAAATAGCTTACCCATTCAGCCTTTTTCTTATTTAATTAAAGCTTTTCAAACTTATCAAAAAGTTTATCCAGATTTATTTAACACTGGCTTTGATTTAACTATCTCTTCTGATTTTTCGAGCACCATTGGCTTTGGCTCTTCCAGCGCTTTGATTATTAGCTTAATCAGCGCCCTTGAAATTTATATTGATTCAGATTTCGTCTCGCCCCTTGCGGGAGAGACAGGCCCGAAAATGAAATTGAGGGACAGAGAGGGGGCAAATTTATTTCAAAAAATTTTTCAAATTTCTAAAAAACTATTACTCGACATCCAAGGCCAAGGCTCCGGGACAGATCTTGCAACAGCCCTCTATGGCGGAATCGTTTTTTATCAAGCTGAGCCTTTATTGATACAAAAATTAGAATTAAAAAATTTAAATAATTTAACTCACTTATTCACTGCTATTTATTCAGGCAAAAAAACACCCACCAGTACGGTGATTTCTTTAATTCAAAACGCTTATAAAAATAATCCAGATTTATATAAAACTTACTTTCAAAAAATTCACGAAATAACTCTGCAAGCCAAACAAGCCATTTTAAATAACAACTTAAATCTCCTAGGCGCCCTGATGAACACCCAGCATATGCTCATGGAGGCTATGAATTTATCTACGCCTGCCATTCAGACTTTGATTCATGCCTGTCAGTCAGAACAATTATTAGGCGCGAAAATTTCAGGGTCTGGTCTAGGTGATTGCATCATTACTTTAGGGAAATTAAAGCCCCATACTTTTCCACAAAACCCGGCACAGAAAGCTATGGGCATTCTTCAAATTCCCTTAGAAATCTCTGATCAAGGCCTACTCTGGGAGGTCCAAGATTTCGTCTTTCCCCCCGTGGGAGAGACAGACCCGCAGGGTCAGAGAGGGGGGCTTTTTTAAAACATGTTTTCTCAAATTCTCCCCAACACTATTTCTAAATTAGATATTCAACCCTCCGCTGAAGCCTTCGCGCCTTCTAATATTGCCCTGATTAAATACTGGGGCAAACGCGATGAAAGTTTAAACCTTCCACTCACAGACAGCCTGTCTCTTTCTTTAAAAAATAATCTCGGCACGCATACTCAAATTAAAATTTTTGAAAAAACTCAAGCACCCGATCTTTTATTTTTAAATAACCAAGAACTAGATTTAAACAATAATTTCTCCAAAAAATTATTTAATTTTTTAAACCCTTTTAGATTTAATCAATTTAATTTTCAGATCCACACCACTAATACGATTCCGACCGCCGCAGGTCTTGCTTCTTCAGCGTCTGGGTATGCCGCTCTAGTCTTAGCTTTAAACCAATTATTTAATTTAAATTTAAATACAAAAAATCTCAGCATCCTAGCGAGATTAGGCTCAGGCTCTGCGGCAAGATCGATAGAAACAGGCTTTGTTCACTGGCATGCGGGAATTTCAAATAACGGCATGGATTCATACGCTGAAAAAATAGGAGACCCCTGGCCTGAGTTATCCATGGCTGTTTTATTAATAGACACCCAAGAGAAAAAAATTAGCTCTCGTGAGGCCATGAAGATTACTAAAAATACTTCCAAGCTTTATCAAACTTGGCCTGATAAAAATCAAAAAGATTTAAATAAAATCTTAGAAGCTATTCATACTCAAAATTTTAAATTATTAGGCGAGATCGCTGAAAGCAATGCCCTATTCATGCATCAGACTATGGCTGATTCTCAGCCTAGTATTTCTTTTAGCACCCCAGAGACTCTCAGACTTCAAGAAAAAATATGGGCCTTAAGATCCGAAGGTTTAAATATTTACTTTACCCAAGATGCAGGGCCCAATTTAAAATTAATTTATGAAGCTAAAAATAAAAATTTATTAGAAAATTTGTTTAAACAATATTGGCTGGAGGCTTGATTTTAATTTTCACCCCCTCTCTGCCCAACCGGCCTACGGCCTGTTGGTCCGTCTCTCCCGCAAGGGGAGAGACGATAAGCGCAGCTTATTAAAACGGAATATCATCATCTTCGAATTTTGGATATTCCATCGCCGGCATGGGCGAGCTCATAGGCTGACTAGTCGACTGACTCATAGGCTGAGGCTGCCCCATCGAATTTGCATTAAATCCAGTATTAGATCCAGCGGGCTTCTTAGCCGCATAATTATTATTACCAGTAGACTCATCAGGACCTGCACCAGCACCGCCTTGACCGCCAATCAATTGCATCTCACTGGCGACAATCTCAGTTGTATATCTTTCTTGGCCCGCTTGATCGGTCCATTTATTAGTTCTTAGGCGCCCTTCGACATAGACCATACGGCCTTTCTTTAAATACTCACCAGCAATCTCAGCCAAGCGACCAAATACAACCACACGATGCCACTCTGTAGATTCTACGAATTCACCCGTCTGCTTATCTTTATAGCCATCATTCGTCGCTAATCTTAAATTCCCAATGGCAGAGCCACTGGGCATATATCTAATTTCAGGATCTGCTCCTAAACGCCCCAGTACGATTACTTTATTTACAGTCCCTTTCGACATATTTTTCTCCAAAATTAAAAATTAATAAAAACAAAATAAAAAAAATCTATTCAAAAATATTTTTTGAAAGCTGCTCAGAATAACTAAAAATTTTATCATCTTCAAAAACAGCAGTGTCTATTTTTAAATAAATTAAATCAAAATTTAAATCAGAATCTAGATCTAAATAAATATGCACAATCCCTGGGATATGTTTTAAAAATTTTCTCGCTTTTTCTAGATTATCTGTCTCTAAAATTTTATTAATTTTTAAAATTCTGGTGGCCAAATAACTAGGCTTAGGCATAAATAAAACAATCAAAAACCAGAGCGCACAAATTAAAAAACCCGCTATAAAAACTAAGCCAATGGATCCAAAGCGATAGCTAATTAACCCATCCAGATTAATCAAATAATTATCTAAGCTATATAAATAACCCCCGACCGCACCGCCTACAAAAATGCCCAAAAATTGCATCGAAGAATAAAGCCCCATGGCCGTCCCTCTAACCGTTGGCTTTGCAATCTTCGAGACTAGAGATGGCATAATGGATTCTAATAAAGTAAACGCAAAGAAAAATAAAACTAAGGCCGTTGCGATACCTAATAGCGAATCATTTCTAAACGCAAAGTGAATAAAAACAATTTCTATAAACATTAAAATAAAAATCGCCAAGAGCATCAAAGATTTTAATATTTTTCTTTTTTCACCCAAGATAATTAGGGGAATGACTAGGCCAAAAGAAATAATTAAAACAGGGAAATAAATTATCCACTGGTGATTAATACTAAGACCTAATTTTTTTAATAATAAAACAGGGAAAACTAGAAAAGTGCTGGTTAATACCGCATGCAAAATAAACACACCTAAATTTAAAATCCACAGCGATTTAGATTTAAAAATAATTTTTAAATCATGAAAATTAAATTCCTGATCTTTATGAAAAATAGATTTAACACTGGGAATCCCGAGCCATAAAATAAGCAGCCCCACTAAAGATAAAATCGCCGTAAAATAAAAAACGCCAGATAGCCCTATAAAACTCGCCATCACGGGTCCAATAATCATCGCTGCCATAAAAGTCAGGCCAATTGTCATACCAATTAAGCCCATCGCTTTAAATCTCACTTCATCACGAGTGCTATCCGCTAATAAAGCCATCAAGCTACTACCAATCGCCCCCAAGCCCTGAAGACCGCGACCTAAAATAACTAAGTAAATATTATGTGCAGAGCCTGCTAAGACCGACCCCAGAAAAAATAAAACAAGCCCAAGTGCAATTATTTTTTTACGCCCAAAATAATCAGATAACATCCCCATCGGGGCCTGCATGATGCCCGCCATAAGACCATAAATACCTAGAGCAAAACCAAGTAAAAATGGCGTTGATTCAGGTAATTTTTCAGCATATAAAGAAAAAATAGGAAGAATAATAAACAAGCCCAGCATTCTAAAAGCAAAGATTCTGGAAATATTTAAAGCTATTTTTTTCTCTAGTTTATTTAATCCCAAACCCTGGCTTTCAAACCCAGATTTTAATCCAAACTCTAATTCAGACTCTGATTTAAACATAAAAACAGCCTCGCTTCAGCGCAAAAGGCCGGTATGATACACGACCGCCCAAACCATAGAAACTATAAATAAACTATAAAATCAAATAGGGAAAAAAATTGGATCAGATCATTGTCCGAGGCGCCCGCACGCATAATCTAAAAAATATCGATGTCACCCTACCGAGAGATAAACTTATTGTTATTACAGGTCTATCTGGCTCTGGTAAGTCTTCTTTGGCATTTGATACGCTCTATGCAGAAGGCCAGCGCCGCTATGTTGAATCCCTCTCAGCTTATGCCCGCCAGTTTTTATCTTTAATGGAAAAACCAGATGTTGATCATATTGAAGGCTTATCTCCAGCTATTTCTATTGAACAAAAATCAACGTCTCATAATCCAAGATCTACGGTTGGGACGATTACAGAAATCTATGATTATTTAAGATTATTATTTGCGAGAATAGGCACACCCCACTGTCCTACACACCAAACACCCCTACAGGCTCAGACTATTCCCGAGATGGTCGATCAATTATTAGCCTTGCCCATAGATACAAAAATCATGATCTTGTCCCCCATGGTCCAGTCTAAAAAAGGCGAGCATGTTCAGCTCATGCAAAACTTACTATCTCAGGGCTATATCCGGGCAAAGATTAATGGCGAAATCTATGAGCTAGATCAGCCGCCTAAATTAGATTTACAGAAAAAGCATAATATAGAAGTCGTCATAGACAGATTAAAAATCAAACCAGATTTAGAAAGATCCAGGCTTCACGAATCTTTAGAAACCGCTTTAAGCTTATCCCAGGGCTTAGTTCACATAGAGCTAATAGATTTTATTAATCCAGACAATAATTTAAATAATCTAGAAAAAAATCTAGAAAACCCGCTGGTTTTTTCAGCTAACTATGCCTGCCATCTCTGCGGTTATTCTCTGGAAGAACTTGAACCCAGATTATTTTCTTTTAATAGCCCGCATGGTGCCTGTTCTCAGTGCGATGGCTTAGGCTTAGAAGAAATATTTGACCCGAAAAAAATTATTCATGAACCCAGCTTGTCTTTATCCCAAGGGGCTATTCGAGGCTGGAACAAAACTAATTTATTTTATTACAACCAGCTCTTATCTCTTGCTGAACATTATGGATTTTCTCTGGAAACCCCCTATCAAGATCTCCCAGAAAATATTAAAAATATTTTGCTCTATGGCACCCAGAAAGAAAAAATAAAAATCAAATTTACTAATTTACAGGGTCAAATATTTGAAAGTGAAAAAATCTTCGAAGGCGTGATTCCCTATATTCAGAAAAAATATAAAGACGCAGATTCTGGAAGTCTTAAAGAAGAGCTGAGTAAGTTTCTAACGCGCCTACCCTGTTCAGGATGCCAAGGCAAAAGATTAAAATCTGGCGCCTGTGCTGTATTAATTTCAGATCAAAATTTACCAGATCTCACAGAGCTTCCTATTTCTAAAACTTATGATTTTTTCAAAAATCTCGCTTCAAAAATTACCGGCCAGAAAGCCAAAATTGCGGATAAAATCTTAAAAGAAATTCAAGATAGATTAGGTTTCTTAATCAATGTCGGCTTGGATTATTTAACCCTTGCGCGTAAAGCCGAGACCCTCTCAGGCGGCGAAGCGCAAAGAATTAGACTGGCCAGTCAAATCGGGGCGGGCCTAGTTGGCGTCATGTATGTGTTAGACGAGCCATCTATTGGCCTGCACCAGAGAGACAATGAAAGATTATTAAAAACCCTTTATCACTTAAGAGATTTAGGAAATACAGTGATCGTTGTCGAACATGATGAAGAGACTATTCGAGCTGCCGATCATGTCTTAGACATTGGACCAGGCGCTGGCGTTCATGGCGGACAAATTATTGCCCAAGGGACGCCACAAGATATAGAAAACAACCCAAAATCACTCACGGGCCAGTATTTAAACAAAACACGAAAAATAGAAGTCCCTAAACAACGCCATATTTTTAACCCTGTCGCGATGATTAGCTTAAAAGGCGCGACGGGTAATAATTTAAAAAATATTGATCTAGACATACCACTGGGTTTAATCACTTGTATTACAGGCGTCTCAGGCTCTGGAAAGTCCACTTTAATTAATGACACTTTATATCCCATCGCCGCCACCCAATTAAATGGTGCAAGCACTTTAACCCCTGCGCCGTATACCAGCATTTCTGGATTACATCTTTTAGACAAAGTCGTGGACATAGACCAAAGCCCTATCGGCCGAACCCCAAGATCTAACCCTGCGACTTATGTCGGCTTGTTTTCAGATATTCGAGATTTATTTGCCAATACTGAAGAAGCAAGAATTCGGGGTTATAAACCTGGAAGATTTAGCTTTAATGTGAAGGGCGGTCGCTGCGAAGCTTGTGAGGGCGATGGGGTAATTAAAGTCGAGATGCATTTTTTACCAGACGTCTATGTGATGTGTGATAGCTGTAAAGGCCAGAGATATAGCCGAGAGACTTTAGAAATAAAATTTAAAAATAAAAATATCCATGAAGTCTTAGAAATGACCATCGAAGAGGCCGTGTTATTTTTCGAAAATATTCCCAGTGTTTTAAGAAAAGTCGAGACACTAGTTCGAGTGGGACTGTCTTATATTAAATTAGGCCAACGTGCGACGACGCTCTCAGGCGGCGAGGCCCAGCGGGTTAAATTATCTAAAGAATTAGCCAGAAGAGATACCGGAACGACTTTATATATCTTAGATGAGCCCACGACTGGCCTGCATTTTGAAGATGTGAGGCAATTATTAGAAGTCCTGCATGACTTAAGAAACAAGGGCAATACCCTAGTGATCATTGAGCATAATTTAGACGTGGTGAAAACAGCAGACCATGTGATTGATTTAGGCCCCGAAGGCGGGATTAATGGCGGTCAAATTATTGCGAAGGGCTCGCCAGAAAAAATTGCAGAGAATCCAAATTCTATTACGGGAAGATTCTTAAAAGCCTTGCTTTAAATTTTAGGAGGCATTCAGAAGATGCATGACATCGTCTCTCCCCTCGCGGGAGAGACAGGCCAACTGAGGCCGCAGGCCATTGGGCAGAGAGGGGGGAAATTAAAAAAATAATTAAAAAAATAGACTCAAGATTCTCAATCTGTAAAATCGCGCGCTGCTTTATAACGCGAATAGCGTTTAAGGATTGTTCTCAAGAAGTAGATTTAATTCCTCATCGGTCAAATTAAGTGACGGTTTATTTTTATGATGAGTATAAGCAAC
>Ga0214919_10007928_pt1 | contig 14186 bp, 10 predicted proteins | sample LL1503_MetaG_FD_177994 | JGI IMG/M metagenome (GOLD analysis project Ga0214919, IMG submission 177994) | Freshwater microbial communities from Lake Lanier, Atlanta, Georgia, United States - LL-1503 | ecosystem: Environmental > Aquatic > Freshwater > Lake | place: USA: Georgia | collected...
TATTTGCATTCATTAGGCGAGACATTACATCTGCGCCTCGTTCCGGTGTCATCCCCGCATCAGCGGTTCCTGTCATCTTCTTGTATGCAGCAATATCGGCTGGGTCTACATTCGTTCTCTGGTTCTGGCCGAGTTCAATACCGAATACATCGGCATAGTCCTCAAGCCACTTAGACACAGACTCCTCAGTTGGGTCAATGTCCTGTGGGATAAATGAAGCGATCTTCTGATTTACCCCGCGACGTTCGAGGGCATCCTTGATTGATCGTTCGCGTTGAGCCTTGCTTAGTCCTTCAAACTGAGCACGAAGTTCGGCCAGTTCTTTATCCTTTTGCTTAGCTGCTTTGCGTAGTTGTTTTACAAGGTCGTTATTTGACGAATCCATATCGAAATCGTCGTCATCCTCGTAGTCGTAATTGGACATAGTCCTTCTCCCTATCATTGGTTTGATTGCGTAGGCCTCATATCCGCTTGGGGAAACGGTATGGCTCCTACTCCTGGTTTTATTGTCGCTCCACTAGACCAGTCGCTCTAGTGGCAGGCTTTATAGTGTTCCGGATCGTTCGCGGCTTAAGATGCCAACGCCAGATTTTTTAGCAAATGATGCTTTTTCAAGTGCTGTAAGTTTGTCTGTCTGCTTTAATGCTTCTGCAGATCCAGGAATATTAAGGATTGCTTGTTCAGCAGTTTGCTGCGTATATGGTGTTTGGTTGTACATTGCTGCTAATTGCCCACCACGAGTTGCTGCCTGTTCAATTACAGGCGCTGCTTGCTGGTATCTCTGACCAGTCACGCCAGCTGCTACTAGTTCCTCAGCACCTGCTGCTGTTGCTGCAAGTCCTGCTCCTAGTTGCGCTCCACCGATTTCTGCTGCAGATACCTTGCGCTTAATATCAGACAAAGCATTCTTTGGGTTAAGTACATAACCAAGGAAGTCACCATCTGTAAGGCTTGGGTAGAACTGCTTAGCAGCATCTAGGATTTGCTTGCTTCCCTTAAGAACCTTTTGTCCTTCAATAACTCTTTCTTCAAGAGTAACTGGGTCTACGTTGCCAGCAATAAGATCTTCAAATCCTGCCTGAATACCCATTTCGCCTTTTGCGTAGTAAGAAGGTGGCAAACCATAGTTCTGCATAATAGACTGATACTTGTCTTCAAGATCTAAATAAGTTGCCTCATCAATGGCAGCAAAACCATTAGCAATGCGCTTAGCGTTAGCAGCAAAGCGCTTCTGGTATGCAGGTGTTTCACGAAGTTTAATTGTAAATTCAGCAGGTGATGCACCTGATGTAATCAATCCCTTAAGAGGTTCTACTAAGGACTCAAGCCCATATAGTTTGAACTGTGAATACAACAAATCATAAGCAGACTGTCCTTGACGGCGCTTTTCTTCTGCAATACGTCTTTCTTCTGCAGCAGCATCTAGTGCCTTAGTTCCTTTAGAAAGAAGTTCTCGTGAACCGTCGCTATAAAGAGCATATGTATCACCAGTTGCATCATCTATGTAAGTAGAAACAACAGTCTTTGAAGTAGACAGTGTTGGTCCTGTAGGACCAGTGCTCTTAGTAGGACCTGTAGGTCCTGTTGACTTAGTAGGTCCGGTTGGTCCAGTTGCCGCTGTTGGTCCCGTAGGACCGGCTGGTGCAGTAGGACCTGCTGGTGACATACCTAGTACTTGTCTTTCAGCAGGAGTTAATGTCTGACCTGATGTTAACTTATTAAGAGCAGTACGTGCGTCAACTGCTGCTGTTGGAGCAGTTGCTCTTTGTTGTCCAAGTTTTGTTTGCTCGTCAACAATAGGTGTTGTGCCATAAGAAGATTCATTGATTCTAGCCATTTAATTACCCCTGGAATCCGAAGTCACGTAGAACCTGCAAAGCAGCTGTAGATACATCTTGTCTTGCTTGTTCTGTGTACTGCCAACGCTGATCTTGACGTAGCAACTTCTTAAAGTCATAGATGTTCATATCACCCTTGTCGCTAATTGCTGAGCGGAGCAAAGGGTCATTGATGTCAATAGCATTTGGATCATCAATCTCAAGGATTGTTGCCATTGTCTGGCGATATGGAGCAAACACTTGAGCTAGGTTGTAACCTTGGGATAGCAAGTCACGAACGTATTGAGGCTGGCCTTGTGCTGCCAACTTACGTGCGTCTTGCTCTACTCTGTTAATGTCAATTTTGCCAGATGCAATTCCTTGTAGAACTTGCTGTTCGTTAGTTCCACCTGGAAGGATGTCGCTAATCTGGAATCCATTATCACGAGCAACTTGTACAAGTTTTGTATAGTCCTGAAGTGCTTGGCCTGAGTAACCTTCGGTTACCTTACCGCCAATCATTCCGGCTACTGTCTTGATTGATGCTGCTAGGAAGTCAGTAATGAATGAAGCATCTTCACTGCGGTTAGTGATGTACAGATTTTCTGCCGCTTTACGAAGAGCGGCAGGATCATTAGCTGCTGCAGATCCCATTTGTACTGCACGCTTCTTGAGGTTTTCCTCAATTCTAGCAATTTGCATTTCGTAGTCAGTTGAGCCTTGAGCCTGACCTGACTTAACAAGATCCTGATAGTTGTAGTACTGAACATAACGAGCCTTGATTTCAGCAGAGTTCTGCTTGAACCATAGGTCATCACGGATAGCCTTACGCAGTTTATCTGGTGTCCACTTTTCAGCAACGTACTTCTTAAGAAGAGCGTTAAGACTTGGGATGTTCTTAAACAAAGTCTCAGGTAGTGCAAAGTCTTGACCTGCTGCTACGTTAAGTGCTTCTGCTTCTAACTCTGATGCAGTTTTTTCTTTTGGCAAAGTAGCACCAGTTGCTTTGGTTGCACCAGTTGGCTTGGTAGATCCAGTAGGACCAGCAGGCTTTGTAGGACCAGTTGGGCCAGTTGCGGTTGTAGGACCTGTAGGGCCTTTAACATTTGCTGCTGGCTTAGTAGGACCCTTTGGATTTGGTCCGTATTGGTTGCGCTGTTCCTCTTTAGTTACAAGTCTAGCGCGGTTCTCTGTAACCCACTTTTGAAGTTGCTTAGCACGTGGAGTTGTTCCTTCGCCAGCAGCCTTAAGAGCCTTAAGTTCGTTACGCTGAGCAGCAATCTTCTCGTTAAGAGTTTGTGCTTCTTCTTTAAGATTGTAAGCATCAACAACGCCCTTAAGAATGTTGATCTTTGATTTCCACTCGCCAACTGATTCAGCTGAGCCACCCTTGATTGCGCTTTGCTTGGCTTGCTTGTATGCAGCTTCTGCTTCTGATAGACGATTTTGTGCAATCTTGTAACTAGCATCGCTAGGATTGCGCCAGTCGTTAAGCCAGCCTTCTATCCACTGCTTGTATTCCTTCTCATTAAACGCCATTAGCGAAGGCCTCCAAGTTCTTGCATTAAGATTGTATAAGCATCAGTTGCACGAGCAGTCTTTGCTTCTGCTGTTCCAGCAATAGTGTCTGCGATAACTTGCTCTTCATCTACTCCACCTTTGGTGGTGCTAAACCCCTTGCCAGCTGTTGTAACTGTAGGGTTTGCTTGCTGTTGAGCATTAGCAATCTTTAGGTAGTAAGCACGTTCTGCCTTAGTTAACTTGCGCTCAAGCAAGTCCTCGGCAATAGTGTCCAGCATCTTTGCTGTTTGGCTAGGACTTGTGATGTAACGCTGAGCGGTAGTTGTTGGACCATCGCCGCCACCATCGCCATCTTCGCGGATAGATACAAGAACGTCATAACGTGTAACTGGCGCTGTTGAACCAATTAACTTATTAAGTGCTACCTGAGCCTTGTATTTTTCTTCTAGCTTTACTAAAGCATTGTAGTACTTGATATTGAAATCAGAAGTTACTTTGCCTGTCCAAAGACCCGCATCCTTAAGTTGCTGAGCCAACGCAAGGCGTGCCTCTTTAGATCCATTCGCAACGTCTTTTGCGAAGACATCAAGGGTTACTTCATCAGCCATTAGTATCTCCAATTAACGAGGCAAACATTGTGTTGTAAGCGCTCATAGTATTTTCATTTGCCTTAGCAAGTTCACGCAATCTTACGATTGCATCATCCTGCATAAAGGAAACAAGGTTTCTTGTACCTGAAATATTCTGCAACGCTTGCTTCTGTAGGTTGTAATTATCGTAAACATCTAGCATCTCTTTGAGAGCCTTTTGTACTGGACCACGAACAGTTACATCTTTATCATTAAGCATTCTGCGTAGGTCATCTACAGCACGCAAGCGCTCAATAGACTTCTTACCACCCTGTGCTAGTTCTTCCTGCACCAATGGACGACCAGCCTTGAATGTCTTAGCCCAGTCTGTAAATTCTTGACGAGCCATTGTGCGCTCTGTGTCAGTAATCATAGTTTCAAGCGATGCTTCGTAGTCGTTCTTCTTTGCGTAGTACTTCTGCAAATCAGCTGCAGTCTGCACTTCACGTAGGTAATCATCTACACGCTTGTTGTACTTAAGACCCATATCCTTCATAGTCTTGTAGGCATCCCAAGAGAAGCCTGACTTATGAGGAATTAGAAACGCTGCACCCTGTGGATATTGCTCAAATAGATCTTTGTTCTGCTCTACGAATACGCCTGATTCTTCTGCGTACTTGATGATAGCAACAGTTTTCTTTTCAGATTCTGGAATTGTAAATGGAATTTCACTAGGGAATAGTTCAACCCATTTAGCCATAGCAGCGTCATAGTCACCTGGATACTGGTCAAGAAGACTGTTCCAAGCCTGCTTGAAGTTAGCCTTACCATTGTCCTTTACCCACTGAGCCATATCGGCCTTGAGTTGAACTTGTGGTGATGCTGGTGCAAAGAAACCAAACACAAAGCGTGTGCCTAAAATGCCAAGAACTGTGTTCTTAATACGTTGGCGATATGCTTCCTGCTCCTCGATTGTTGGAGGAATTAAGTTTCCAGTCTCATCATACTTCTCAGGTAGTCCGTGACCGCCTGCTTCTAAGTATGTAACTGCCTTGCGCCAAGCAGATGCGTATTGGCTATCTCGCTCATCTGTGTTCATAGTTTCGTATAAACGATTGATGTGTGCTGGCAAGAATGATGATACAAATGAACGATCTACTGCATACTTACCCATAGTAAGTTCAGTGATGTGATCTGCAGCTCCTGGCGCTCCAGCTACGTCTACAAGATTAGAAATAATCTTCATAGATACGCCTGCTAGTGGACCTGAAAATGTAGGAATCAATGAGTCTTGGTTAAGTGATGGCGTAAGCATCTTAACCTGAGCACCAAATTGAACTGGAAATGGTGTCTTAAATTCTGCAGGAATACCCAATGTTGTCATTGCAGTTTGAACTGCACGATAGATTGGTTCTACGCCAGGATAGACAAAGTACTTTTCGCCTTGGTCATCCTCTTGAATCCAGCCGTTGTGGCTGATGCCATCGTATGTAAGTGCTGCTTTACGAATAGCCATTGGGTTATAGGTAACAGCACGTGAGATACGACGATAGAAGTCTTCAGTTGCGCGGTAGAAACGTGAGAAGTTACGAGCACCAAATGCTAACTGTGTACGAACCAATGGGTTATCCACATAAGCAAGTGTCTGTGAAACTGCACGCTCTTCTACAATCTGTGCAAACTGGCGCTTAGCACGCTCTGTAGCTGCAGCAATCTTCTTAGGATCGCTCTGATCTACCTTGCTGACAACAGACTTGATGTATTCATCCTCAAAGCCTGTCTCTTTCATCTGCTTGCGAATCTTAATGATTTCACTAAAGACGATTGGCTGACGAGATAGACGGGCGTTAGCCATACCTAACCAAGTCCAACCGCTAGACATAACAGAAGATGTTATGTTGCCTGAATCTGAGATAGGTACCAGCGTAGGCCCAAGGACATAGGCTGGAACATCTGCTTCATCTAACTTCATTACGTCATCGAGTGATAACTTTCCTGAGATAACCCAGTCACCGTTTTCATTCTTTGTACGAATCTTGTTAAGTAGATCTAAGTTGATTTCTTTTTCTACACCTGCTGTAGTTCCACGCTTTTCAAAGATTTCCTTAGCACGCTTGTAGATAAGCTCAGCGTGTGTCTGCTCATTGATATTACGTGCAGCAAGTTGTGCCTCTGCGCGGAATTCAGGATGCTTTGTCATCCACTCTTTGATCTTGGCAAGTGCTAATTCAGGTGAATCTAGGTTTGCTACGGCAATAGCACCTAATTCATCGTTTGAATAGTAAGTCATACGCATAAGCCAGGTAAGCATTGCTGCTTCATCCTGTGTGCCTACTGAAATTGGACGATATCCACCATCACCCTTAGCACGTGCAAACTTCTTAGCCTTTGGCTCGTTAACTACTAGCGCTTCGCTACGAACACCGTGTGTGCGTGTGAAGATGGTTGAACGAGTGATGAAATCGCCACCGGTTGCAAAGTTAAATCCACCTTCAGAGACAAGTGCCACTGAATTATCTAGGTTTCCGTAGATTAAGTGCTCAGATAGGATAGCTGCTTCGTCTTCAAACATAGGGCGCATACCCAATGCCTCACGATAACGATTAACACGACCTGATGTAAGGGCAGTTGCCATAATACGACGTGTTTGCTCTGTTGCAGAGACAGTTGTCGTCTTCTTTAGTTCAAGAATCTGCGCTTCTAGCGCTGTTTTTGTTGCAGCATCATCAGTTAACTTAATCTGCTCGCGCAAATTCTTAACTTCTTCACGAGCCTTAATGATTGCATCGTCAATTCCTGCAATTTCTGTCTCGTACTTGGCTGCTTCTTTCTTATTAAGCACACGAAGGATAGATCCCAGTGGGTTATCTGCCATTCCGCCTGTTGTACGTACTGCTTCTAGTGCAGTATTAACACGTGTTCCAAGATAACGGCCCTTTGCAAGACCCCAAGTGCTGCCACCGATAGCAAGGTGAACCATTAAATCTTCAGATGCGTTACGAATAGCATAACGTGGACCAGCAAGAGTAAAGAATGACCAGTATCCAGTCATCTTGTCTACCCACTCTTTGTTGGCTTGACCCATAATTGTGCTGATAAGACCGCTACGACCTGCTGCACGGTCAATATCTATGATGTTAGGCATAGACATTACCGAGTTATAGTCAGATGGGATAGCACCAATGTCTGCAAAGTCATCACCAAAGTTACCTACGGCAAACTTAGAGTCACCTTTACCAAGAACCTGACGTGTAATCTTTTGAGTTGGATCTGAAAGGTTCATACCGCGTGCTTCAGCGATAGTTGACCAAAGTCCTTTAACCATTTCTTTGCGCTTGCCGACATCGCCAACTGCTTCAAATGTTTCAGCAATCATCTTTGAATCTTGCTTAGTCATTACTAAACGTGCAAGGCGATATACCTGAGTTGCAGCATCGACTGCTTTAACGTCAAAGGTGTCATCCTTGAAGATAGGAGCAATATTGAACTTAGCCTTAAAGCGATCAAGGCGAGCACCAACTGCTTCTGAAGATAGACGTAGAACGCCCTTCTGACTTTCGACAACTTTCTTTCCAAGTGCTATTGCGCTTTCTTGGTCAGATAGTGTCTTTACAATTCCATCTGATGTTGGCATCGCGCCATACATATCATCGATTAGACGTGGTGCCATACTGTCAAGGTTAAATACCTTGTCAGCTGTGGTCATTACTTTCAATCGAGCCTTACGGGCTGCGTCTAAACGTGGAATCATTACGCGCTTGCGACCAACTGCGCCTTTAAGCAAATTGACTGCCTCTTCTGTATTAAGGAAGAAAGCCTTTGCTGAGTTAACATCTGTGATATCAGCCTTCTGAAATACACGTACTACTTCAGGACCAAATTCAGGTGCAAATACTTCAAGCTCTCTACGTGCTGCAACCATAGCATTAGGATCGTCAGCCTTTTGCGCTCTTGTAAACTTTTCTAATTTAGCACCGTATTGATCCCAGAATGCTGCCACCTGTGGCTTAGCAAATGTTGTTGCTACTTTACCGCCGCCAACTACAACGTCAAGTGAATACTTGCCGATTGTGTATAGAGCCTTTATCTTTGAACCGATAACAAGTGGGTCTGCAAAGAGACGGTAAGCTGCATCGTATGTTCCAGATACAAGTCCGTAAACAAGACCGTTCTTTTCTAAATCTTCTGGAAGAATTGCATTTGCTACTTGACGACCAAAGGAAAACTTTGCTCTGTCAACCTCAGCAAGTACATCATCAAACAAACCACGTGCTGCTTCTACGTCGTTGACTCCAGGAATAACTTTGTTATTTGGGTCAAGCAACATAATATACTTTTGTTGTTCAGGTGTTGCTGATGCAAACAACTTTCCTACATCTTCACCTGACTTAATACGCATAGCAATATCAACAGCATCTTGACCGTACTTGGCTTTAGCCTTTTCAATACGACCTTCGTTGTAAACCTTGTCGCCTTTATCGTTAGCTTGATCCCAAGCAAATCCGATCTCACCTTGTGACAATGGAATAGCAACAGCACGATAGGTGCGTGTCATAATGTCAGAGACTTCAGTAAGACCCTTAAAAGTATATTTAATCGGAGCTACAGCTGGCAATGTTGCATAGTGCCAAGCAGTGCTGAGCCATCCACGAGATGGCTTTGCCAGTGGATCTTGGTCGCCAAACTTTTTAACAAGGTCAGCCTTTTGATCGTCAGGCAGTGCTGCGTATTTTGCTTCAGCTACTGACTTAGGAAGATTAGATAACTCTTTGTGAACGAACAAAGACTTAACTAGGTCATCAACCTGCTTCTTTGGTTCGCCTTGAAGGTTTGCAGCAAGTGCTGCTGCTTTAACATTGTCAGCCATTAGTTACCTTGCGCTAGTGCTTCTTGGTACAACACGGCGATTTCGCCAGTAGTGTCGTACGGAAGCATCGCTGCCAAAGAGTCTGATAGTTTGACAACTGACTTAGTCATCATTAACGCCTCTGAACCAGGACCAGGACCGCGATCTAAACCAGCAGTAATTGGTCGTGTTTCATCTGACTTCTCATAAATTCCTGTTACCGGAGTTGCAGTTAAGCCCTCACGGAACTTAGATGGTGCTTCACCTTTTACATCAGGTGTTACGCCTAGCGGAGCACCAGACTTAATTGCAGCTGTCTCAACGCCTTCACCGTAACTTGTAGAACCCATAGTTAATTTGTCGCTGCGAACAGCATATGGTCCAGGACCTGACGCACCTGCAAGTGGGTTCATTGGTGCAGTTGTCATTTGTCCTCCTCTAAAGTCTCTAAATCTTGTGCCATATCTTCCCAAGCCTTATTGACTTTGGTTTTCTGATTGGCGTGATAAATTGAAAGTTCATAAACTTCCGACATAAATGTTTCTACTACTTGTGTTAGGTTGTAGAAAAACCCAATGATTATTACTAGAAAGTCTGTCCGGCGTACAGGGCGTGGAATCCTATCGTTATCGTTCAACACCCTGTACACCTTTCAGTAGTTATTAAGCCTTTGTACCTTTACGAGCTGTTCCGGCATAACCGAATACAACTTTTCCAGCACCTGCTGGCTTTGGAGCCTTAGTGTCAACCTTAATTGGTTGTACTGAAGCCTTTGCCTGTGATCCCTTGTTCATATTTGCACCTCCTTCGGTTATGCTGCGCCGGTAATACCGGCTAGTAGTGTCGCTATATCGGGTTTTTGACCAGCAGCAGGGGCCTGACCAGCTTGTTCTTGTGGAGGTTGCTGCGAGGCAGGAGCGGGGGCCGCACCTGCTGCTGGAAGTTCGGGTACACCTGGAGCCATTGGCATTTCAGGTGGTGGTTCTGGTGCAAATGCTTTTTCTACGATTGTCTCTAACGCCATACCCTTTTGACGACCCTTAATAACCTCTGCAATACGCGAGACGATAAGGGATGGGTCTTGTCCTTGCGCCGCAAGCGCTGGGATAGCTTGTGCGTACTGTGCCACTGAGACACGAAGAGCATCACGCATTTCTTCAATATCAACACGTTGTTCCTCCTGCGAGACATTCAAGTCCATTGGGATTTCACGACGAACGTAGTCACGTGAAACCAACTTGTCGGAGCGCATCTGTAGCAATGCAATGATTGCACGTGATGGATCCATACCAGACATAATGCCGTAGCGAACATCTACGCCATACTCGCCCTTAATGTCACGACCAGGTGTGTACTTGAGTACATACGGTGTTCCATCTTCAGAACCACGGATTGTCTTTTGTACATTGGTAAATAGTTTCTCATCTACCTCGAAGCAGAGTCCAATAAGATCAGCGAACATTCGAGCAAATTGCGATTGTGCTGATTTGATTTGAGTATCAAAACCAGCTTGCAACTCTTGAACGCCACGACCAGTAATAACACTTGCACTGGTATTTCCGGATCTGGTTTCAGGGTAACGAGCGCCAAGCCGTAGTTCACGTTCTAGCACTCCTGACTCTGTAAAGACTCCTGGTGGTAGATCTAAGCCTACACGACGGATGTTCTGTGGCTGAGAAGAACGCATAATTGAATCTGGACCAAGAGCAAGTTCTTGCACATCTTGTGGGATAGCAATAGGTGCTTGGATAGACTTTTCTGCTGCCTGAATCTGCAAGATTGCAAAACGAGCACGAGCGAGTTGGACTGCCAAGACATCGTCATACTGACCACGTGCTTCGCCGTCAAGAGAAGGACGCTGTGCTACACGTACGAGACACTTACCGATTGGGTTAGGTGTACGTACAAGTGTCAAGTTCTGACGCTCTGGCAAGTAAATGAGATCCTGCTCAGCATCGTGGTAGCGCACCATCGTAATCGATGGGCTACCTACTTGGTAGTTATTCTTCTTGAGAATCTGATCTGCAAACTCTGGGTACTTAGCAACCAATGTTTCAGCATCAGTATTAAGAACCTGTGTCATAGAAACTACGCGACCAAAGCGGTCTACCTCTGGGTAGCAACCCCAAGGGTTAAGCAGGCGCATACGTGGGTTGTTGGAGTCGTAATCCATCTCCACCATACCTACCATCATTCCGTAGGTGTTGTACCAGTCTGCACCTTGATACATTTGTAGCTGCATCTCTGCAACTGAAACGTAGAAGTTTGCAATACGTGTACGCATATCTGCCATCTTACGAGCAGCATCTGAAACCATATTTGTAGCTTGGCAGTTAAATGATGGCAGTGGTGCCATCGCTTCTGCTAAGTCACGAGCTGCAACATCAATGAAGTTAGCAACGAGTGGCTTTGGGTATTCATCGGAGAACATCGAAGGATAGACCTTAGATAGATCTCCTTGACGAACCGAAAGCACATCACGCATACGTTGATCGCGTGCAGCGTATTTGGTCTGCAGTCGACCTAACTTAGCATTAACTTCTTTTGGTGTTAGCACTGGGGTTTCCTTAAATTAGTTTGTGTATCTTTAGCACTTACAGGCTTTGTCTGACTTGCCGCACTTGCGGCATTTGCCAGGCTTCTTAACAGCCATTACTTCTTGCTACCCTGCTTGCGCTTTGTGCCAGTCTTGTATTCGACATCCTTTGGTAGACCAGATGCACCGCGAGCCATTGTGTTGAGCTTAATTGCTGAAGTACCTGAACGGCCCTTTGTTGCTGCTGTTGCAGTCTCTCCTGCTTGCTTTGCTACATCTCCTGCAGCCTTAACAATAGTTGCTGCCTTGTTCTTTGTCTTGCTTCCGTAGCTACCTGCAGGTGTTGCAACAGCCTTTCCAAGTGTTCCAACTGCTGTAACAATGTCGCGTGCTTCACGTGCTGTTACGCGGAAACGGTTTGTGATGTCTTGAATTAAGTTTTCTTTTGCTGCTGGCTTTGCTGCTGCTTTCTTAGCCGCTTTGTAAGGCTCTGCTTTTAGTCCAAATGACTTTAATGTTTTGCTTTCAGCCCTACCTTTAGCAGCACCTGTCTGGTCCATAATGCCATATGTGTTTTTTGCTTTTCGCATAGCCGCTGCTTTATTTGCTGCTGCTGTTTCTCCTGAAACTTTTGCTAAGCTGCGTTGATGAGACACTGCTGATGCCTTCATTGGATCAGCCTTTTTTGCTGCCTTTTTCTTTTCTGCCATTTGTTTCTCCTTAGATGAATGTTTTATGCTGGTTCGCAAGTAGTTGGTCAATGTTGACTACTACTCGCTTACGCTTCTCGGCCGAGGTGAGAAACGGATTCTTAAGGTGGTGTGAGTTATATTGCCCGTAGTTGAGCATCTCACGCGCTCGGATCTCGCAGAACCAGAGCGCCATTACTAAGTCTGTCTTGCCCTTAGTAGTAGGAGTCCAGGTGATTAACTGTTCAATTAACGCCTTGACGTTTTCAGTTTGGTCACTAGGTAAGTGAATAAGGTTGTCTCTGTGGTGCTTGCCGTCGTGTTGCTTGGTGCCGAACAAAGTTGACATTGACGCAACACCAAAGCCTGCATCCCACTTATTGTTGCCTGTATGGTGTTCCCGCAGTAACACTCCGCGTGATGCCAAGTGTTGTCTGATTCCTTCATCTTGGGTGAGGAAAGACTGGAACGCATTACGTTCAACAATCCACTCAGACGGGCCGTATAGGGAAGTCCAATTAAATATAAGGTCACGAATATCCGCAGGAGACGGTCTAGTAATTTTAATAGCATCTACTATGTACCTCTTGTTAGAGTTGCGATCTACTGCATAACAAATAGCTGCAGTATCACCAATCATCGCAGGATCTAGTCCACAGATAATTGAGTAGCCACCTAGATCTCTAGGATGGCCAGGGTTGCCTGCAACTAAAGGACCGGCCTTACGCATTCCATCAATGGAGCCGCGTACACAGACCGGATCAAAGGCTGAGTTTTCTGATACATCTTGCTGTTGATAGACCAGCGCCCAAGTCTGTGTATCCATTGCTTGGCGTTCGTTGTAAAGGTTACGACCAGACCAGCGTGGGTATAGGCCGTCTTCATCTTTGTCAGCTTCTTCTTGTCCATCAAATGGAGCATCTGACTTAGGCCAAAGAGTTACCCACTTGTCAGGGTCTTCATCTGCTTCAAGTAATGCTGGCATAGCAAGATAGGTCCAAGGGACTAAGCCACCTGGGTATCTATCCTCTTGGCGAAGCTCGCGGTACAAGTCAACACTTGCTACACGAGTTCCAATAATAATCAGCTTACCTGTTGGGTTAAGACGAGAACGTACGTCCTGGGTTAACCACTTGATCTGACGCTCAAAGTCATTAGCGTTAGATAAAGTCACCGCATCGTCTACGATAATCATATCTGCACGCTTACCGTAGATCTGACCGCCGATACCGACGGCTTCGATGTTTGGGTCCTTTTCGCTGGACTCACGTAGTTCATCACCGAAGGTGACACGGGTTGCCTGCCACGAGGCTGTCTTAGAGTTAAACCCTACGCCAGCAGCGTACGCACTTTGTAAGTCTTCATACATAGGATGTGTAAGGCGTTGCTTAATGGCGTAGAGAAAGTCAGCTGCCAGACGCTGGGTCTGGGATACAATCAAGACTCTAAAGTTAGGATTACGTGCTACCTGCCAGGTGACGTAGTCGACTGTAATTGTAATCGACTTGGCGTGGTTGGGCGGGATGTTGACAAGGATACGGTTATTAGCCAGTCCCTTTTCAAACTTCATCGCCGGATGTAGCCAAGAAGGTTCACGGCCTTCGATCACATCTACGATGTTTATCTGGTGTGGAAAGGTATGGCTGTGCAGGAAGCGCTTGCGGAACTCGACGAAGTCGATGTCGTGGACATCGCCACCTGCAAACTGCTTGTCCTTTAGACCGAGTCTGGTTCGGTCTATCTTGTCTGCAAAGATCTTATCTGTGCGACGGTAGTACTCATAGGTCTTGATGGATTTGCCAGCAGAGGCAGTTGCTGCCTCAATGGTCATACCTTCTGCTACACAGCCAAGGATAATACGCTTGGCAATATCTGCTGAGTTTTCAGCCACGTAATCTCCTAAATGTTATGGGGGACGGGCCGAGATCGATTTGTTAGCTGCGGAGCGAATATTCGATTAGCTGTCAAGTTGATAGAACTATCCCAACTAAAAGCACCGCTAGTGTCGGGCTTAGCGCCCGAACGAGCCACAGCGAAGTGAGGGGTAAGTCAGTGCTCGGCCTAGGGGCCTCGCGTAGTGCCAACGTAGCGAGCTGGACGGGGCTATCTCAACTACCGCCCCTACTGTATATAAGGCAGGAAATTTTATCGATTTCTCGTTTTTGAAATGTGACGTTAGTCACATACAGTAAAACCGCAGGTCAGAGC
>Ga0214919_10007929_pt1 | contig 14186 bp, 10 predicted proteins | sample LL1503_MetaG_FD_177994 | JGI IMG/M metagenome (GOLD analysis project Ga0214919, IMG submission 177994) | Freshwater microbial communities from Lake Lanier, Atlanta, Georgia, United States - LL-1503 | ecosystem: Environmental > Aquatic > Freshwater > Lake | place: USA: Georgia | collected...
TTGAAATGATTAATCCAAAATAAAATCCTAATTTAAGTGGCGCCTCACTGAAAGAGGTAATAGAAGAAAAAAATAGATCAAATTTTTTTGCAAATAAATAACTAGACGTCCCTTTTGATTTCTTACTAACTTTTTGTGCATATTGCTTGTAACCTGTAGAAATCCAAAGACATCCAATAACAAGCTCCCTCTCAGTATGCCTCACCAGAGCATTAACATATCTTCTGGACATAAGCCTAGACGTAACCATGTTTTTCGGGATCTCTATGTTAGCTAGAAAATTGAATGCAGAGTAGTACAAGGAACCACTCCATCTCTCAAGCCAATCTCCCTTCCTCGAGTCTTGTACTCCAAATACTACATCAACTGACTCAATTGACATAGTCGAAGCGAAGTCTAAAAGCCATGACGGATCCTCCTCAAGATCGCTATCAATAAGAAATACTAACTCACCATTTGAGTGTTCCAAACCTGCCATCATTGCTTTGTGGTGGCCAAAATTTCTTGATAAATCGATTACAGTTAGGCGAGAGCCGTTCACTCCCTTGGCTAACTCGATGGCAACCTCTAAACTTTCATCAGGAGAGCCATCATTCACCAAAATTATTTCATAATCATCACCGACTAGCTGTTGTGCTGCTAGGCTAACTTTGCTATAAAACTCGGCTAAGCATAACTCTGACTTATATAGAGTTGATACAACAGATAATTTCATTTGCAAGATCTCATATATAAAACAGAGTTTTTGCCGCAGTTGAACAACAAATCGAGAATGCTGACCCCGTGACAAAATTTGCCCCACAGCTGTGGGTATTCTGGATAGTCTACATACTCAAACCAGTTTAGTTGAATACCGCGTTCCTGGAATATATCTTCTTTAATATAATTTTTCGCTGCGGGCCCAGAAATGTAGCACTTTGCACCCGCTTGCACACACAGATCGGCTAAGCGTTCGGTTTTACCGTCCAGCATGGGGTAGCACCACGAGTTTTTAATGACCGTACGGATACCGAGATAGGCGCAAACTTCCTCGATAAAGCGGCGGTTCATCGGGGATAAATGCGTGTAGGAGGCAACCAGATAGAGCGGCTCAAGCCAGGCTGCAATCTCGTGAAAAAAGGGGGCACGACTATAGTTTTGCGCCAGTGTTTTCCAGTGTGCAGATGCCCAGTCAGATCCATCAATCTCGGTATCCCTGATTTTTTGGTGGTATTTGCCTTTAGCCAGCACGGGAACTGTCAGCCATTGCACCCCTTGCGGGGTCTTAATCTGATTACGATTGCGCCAGTCGCGCCGGGTGTATTGCATGTCATCGTAGAGAATGAACTCATCGACGGCCGCAATAATGTCAAAGTACCCCTTCCACGGGATGTAATTTGACTGGAGGATAGCGACTTTCTTCACAACTGCCCCTACCTTACGAGCCTAAAATTGGAATCTGCATCTGTAAAATTCACCTTTCGAAACAAAATACAGTAGACGTTTTAAATTCTGAAAATTTAGTTTAAATAATCATAGCCTAATTTATATCAACTAAGCGAACATTTTTAAGGCTTAAGCCCGCGCTAGTTTTAATACTAAATTCAATTATTTTTTGTTCATTTGGCAAGCGAATACTTATAACTTTTCCATTTAGGGAGATTTTGTTCGAGGGCAGAGGATCTTTTATAATAATATTTTTTAAATTAAAAGAAGTATCTAATATAAGTTCAAGTTCGCGATCACTGGAATTTGAATTGGCGTTTAGAAATACTTTAAAACTTTTTTTAACAAAATTAGGGCTGTTACTAGTTGATGGAATATCGTAACCATCAACCTCAAGTTGTATTGGTGAATGTACGAATCGCTCAACGATATCTGCAATTCCAGAATACCTATCTCGGTAAAGTGAAATAAGCCTACTATTTCCCCATTCTTCAGGGTCATTTGAGCCAATCATTATTACTGCGAGTTTAGACTGACGATCCATTTCAATTATTTTGTTGTCAATATCCATATAACCGTTTGGTTGAAATTTTATGGATTCTCGAGCATCATAAAACCGATCCTCAAAAATATAATGTAGAAATTTTATGAAAGCGGGATTATCTTTGCTACCAGTAGAATAAACTGGGGGACTTAAAGCCATGATTTGCCAAAACTTTCTAATTGACTCACCCATATAATTTGGTCGGGGCTCAATTATTGATGCTAATAGCAGAGGTTTTGCTGTGCCTGTATATCCAGTAATTAAAATTGGACTTTCCGGGTTGACATTTGCAATTCGCTTGAAAAACTTTGACCATTGAGTGGAGTTTGGCGAGTACCTAAAAATAATAGGATCTGATGAGACGTCATATTTAAATAAATGATTCAAGGTAGACCACAGTGTTAAGATATTAATAGAAATTAATGAAAAAATAACTGCTAGGAAAAATATTTTTAGCTGTTTAATTTTTATCATGGACAATGATACAAGCAGCCCAAGAATTGCATAGTTGAAGTTATACTGCAGTGCTCGCATGAGTGTAAAATTATCTCTTGAAATGGAAGCGGTCATTATTGCGAAAAGAGATACTATGAGTGCCGTACCTAGCGTAAAGCTGCTCAGTTTTTTACATTTAACAAAACCCCAAATTGCAACTATCTGAATGAATAGATAGAATAACAAAATGGTCAACGGCTTATCGTCAGTAAACTGAGCAAGTGAATTGTTTGTGAAGGTGGTTGAATAATAAGTAAACACGCCATAAACTGGCGCAATCATTTTTGAAATATTTAAGGTAAAAGGTTGTTCGGTTATTATCTTATTGGATATTACTTTATCAAAAATTAGCCAAAAATTCCATAATAAACCATAAATAGCGGCATGTGAGAATATCTTTACAGAAACAATGCTAATAAAAGTGTTACAAAGAATATTTTTTCTGCTAGAAATGTTGTTAAACGCAGTAATTGTCATAACAATTGCCAAAGGCGCCAAAACTATCAGAGGAGCTACTTCATTATAAAAAATAATAGGGCCAGAAAATAAAATTCCAGCAAGAAAACCGTGCTTATATTTTCCAGTATTTATGAGTTGAGGTGTGGCAGTTAAGGCAAGGAAAAAGAGACTTATCGAAAATAAATGCGCAAGACTTCCCTGAAAAAGAAGCATGATCCAAAGATTAGAAATAGAAAATACAAATTGTATGAAGAGTGCATAAGATAGGTTCAAGCCTAAATATGCCATACTGATAGCTGGAATTACCAAAAGAAAACAAAGGTATGCAATAATCCCCGTTGTTGTGAAGCTAACAAAAGGATCATCACTAGTTAACCCCATTACCCCTGCTAAAAGTATTTCTGCGCCACGTCGATAGGTCCTTTTGTAAGAAAGTTCAAGAGTAACAGCATCACGAGGAAAATGATCAAATCGGGGTGCAAGAGTGTCAAGGGGATCATTGGTGTGTTGGTGTTTAAGTATATGAGCGGCATTATTAACATATTGAATTTCATCTTGACCAGCGGATAGAAAATTCAGGCCATCTTTTAATGAGCTAAAAGATATTAACAATAACAATGCTGCGGGTAATATAAAAAATACCTTATATTTTTTTATCCCATGCAAAACAATTAATAGCGATCTTTTTTTAAATAAAAGGGTAAGTAAGAAAGCTACCGAGATAATCATTGATATTATGACGGGGCTAAAATTTGTCAAAAGAACACTAATCTCAAAAAGACCTATAGATGAGAAAATAGTAATGCCTATTACTGGGGCGATAAAAAAGCCAAATCTAAATTGTTTGAAAGGCAATAACCACAAAATAGCGGTTAAACCAGCAGCAATAAGTACAAATATTGGAAGTAATAAGTTGGTTAAAGTATGAAAAAACATCAGCATTTGTGTTTCAGTCTGGTTTTGGGGTGCATAAAGATATAAACTCTCAACATATTATAGGCAAAATTCTTAAGAAAAATAATCCTTATCAAATACACTCTTATTATTAAATACAATAGGTCAATTTACACTGCTACATTTTTGCATGCATAAACAGATTTGCTCGTATTCGGACCCATCACAAACAAACCATCATGACTTGTTAATCGTTTTGGTTTTCTTTTTGGGTGGAAGTTTGTTTTTGTGGGACTCAATTTACTGGGCGGGCCTGGTAAATATGGGCACATCTCAATATGGAGATGCGGCTTTTTGGTGGAATGGCGCACTTCATTTTGCCGAAGGCTTTATTAAAGATAATCCTAATCTTGACTTCAGAATGGGTTACGCATTTTTTGCGGGTCTTTTTGTTGCAGTTCTCGGAAGCGATTTTTTCCTATTTCACAAAATACTGATAGCGACATTTTTATTTGCGGCCTGCTGTTTATATTACGCACTTAAGCCAACATTTGGAAAAATTGCTGCCACTGGTGCAGTCGCACTTCTGATATTCAACCCTTTTTCCGCAGAATGGCTAGCTATATCCACATCGGATGGAGTCGGTTTAATTTTGAACATTGCAGCCATGGCGTGTTTGATTATCGGTTTGCGTCGATCCTTGCATTTGGGGTTTTTGGCGGCATTTGGCATGTTGCTGGCTACCGCATCTTTAACTCGACCCTTGATGAGCCCGTTTATTGTCCCTGCCATTTTGATTTTGGTTTTGAAGGTAAGCGTGCCGAGGAAAAAACGCATTCAGGGTTTTGTAGCTGTGCTTGTAGCGTTCGCCTTGCCTACGGTTTTATGGATAGTCGCCTTGAATGCGATCACGGGTTCATGGGCTATGGCTGGGCACGACTCAACCACTGTGTATGCCGCTAGTGATCCACAAATACAAGTTTGGAACAGTTCGATGTATAACAAGGTGGAGGATTCTGCAAAAAATCGTAACCACACACAGACACCAACCTTAAATCAATTGAGCAAAGAGTTTTGGCTTCTAACAAAAGAAAATTACATATTGCATTCTGGCTATCACATTTCCCGTTTGATTCCACACACTTTGGACATTGCAAGCTTTTCGAGCCAAAACACTGCGAAAAAAAATCGGGTTTGGCATGGAATCAGGTTGTTAATTATGCTTGCAACTATTTCAGCTCTTGTAATTAACTTGATAGCTCGACAGCGCTTTCTGGCTGCCAGTTTAGTAGGTATCTGCGGTCTTTTAGTCACCATTTTTCCAGCGTGTCAGACAACAATAGTGTTAGCCGGCGCACTTTTACTCGCTGGGAGTGTTATCTTGCGCAACTCGGACAACACTTACGCAGTATTTGCACTCTATTGGTGGGTTGGAGTTGCTGTTCTCTATCTGGTGGGCGGGACTTGGGGGCCGCCTTTGGGTATGACGCATGATATGAATGCGTTGGGCTATCGCCTAGGCTCGCAGTTTTTCTTTGTTAACGATCTGATTATTTTTTCAATGCTAGGGTTTATGACAAAGCTAAGCTTTCCTTTATCGCGGCAGTCACTAGATTTTTCTGCAAAAGATCAAGTGTGCGACGGGGATAGAAAGCAACATCTTGAACCAGGTGCAAAAGCGAACCATATTCTGTATTGGGTAACTTATATCTTCCTTGCGATACTGGCATCAATAGGTGTTGCTGGTGCCAGTGTGGTCGGCTACCGAGTTTGGCATAAAAACAATGTTGCTCCAACTCCCTTTCCGCCTATGGAGCAAGTTCAGACTTGGTTCCTTGAGAATCAAAATAAATTGCACATATCGGCATCCTCCGAAATCACAACTGACATATCTGCACTTAACAGCAAAATTGGTAGTACGGGACTAGGAGGCATAGCCTCACCTTACATCTTATTTAGTGGCGGCATGAGCGACTTTATCTGGAATCTGGACAGACAAAATCGCAGCCAGGCTATTGTTTACTTGCAAAGCAATATCTATCCATTCACCATGTATCCAAAACTTGTGTATGTAGAAATCCCATCGCACTTAGATGAAGCGGCCTGGGTTAGAAAGCAGGGTGCCTGGGTGATCAGACGACTGGTTGACCTTCCTTCCAAGAGTAACCTTCCGTTCTACTTTGCAGAAACGTCTGTTAAAGCATTCGTACCTCTAACTGCAGATAAGACAAGGTTTGACGTTTCTTCAGCGCAGATATTTCCTTTGCAAAAATATGCCTCTCAACTTTATGCTGCAGGTGAACTTAAAGTGCTAAGTGGAGAAGTGAATTGGGATTTCACTTCTGGGACTGAAAAATATTCGCGCAGGTTTTTTATCAAGCACCAAAAAGAAACTAATTTGAATGGACTTATTTCGCTCGAGTTGGATCTAACAAAAATGGTGGGGACACGTTCACTGAGTTTTAAATGGATGCTGGAAAGAGATGCAAACAAATCGCAGCATAAAGTCTTGCCAACTCTAAAAGTGATGGGCGAAACAGGTAGATCCTTAGGCCGAGGTGCAAACGCTGGCTACTATCATGGAGAAGCCGTTATTTCCGCTGAAGCTATGAAGACAATTAAAATTGACCTTACGCAAAGCGGGCATGAAAAAATAAAGTTAGTTTTAGACGGTCTGGTGCGTGATGATAAAGTATGGTTTTATGAATTTAATATGCAATCCGATGACTTTTTACGTTGATAAGATTGTGTTAGCTATTAGAAAAGACTTTTCTGCTGATCGCTGAAATACAAACCAGTCTGATTAGGTTATGAAAACTCTTATAAAAACGGCGGTATCGTTGTTGCTGATGTCGATCTTGCTTAAAGAAGTTGATGCCCTTGACATAATTGATAGGTTTCGTGGAATCAATTTCTGGTATTGTTCACTTGCAGTTTGTGTAATGTTTTTGCTGGCATTCGTGCATGCCGCACGCTGGGTCGCCATCATCAGGGCAAATGGCGGGGAGATGAGTTTTACGACCTCACTAAAGTTGGTCTTTGTGGGTTATTTTTTCAACCAAGCCTTGCCGTCGTCAATAGGCGGAGATGCCATAAGAATTTGGCAGGCTCATCGCTCTGGGCTGAGTTTGGTAGTCGCTATCAATACCGTCGTTATAGACCGGTTGATTGCCCTAGCCGCAATGCTCATAATGACGTCTGTCGCGTTGCCTTGGCTAATGGAGATAGTCGTTGAATCAGGCTTGCGTTGGGTCATCGTGCTTGTCATCATTGGTGGTGTATGCGGTTTCGCTGCACTGCTTTCCCTAAACCGCTTGCCCGAATTTATTTGTTCATGGAAAGTCTTGCGACCATTCCTGCAACTTTCAGAGGACGCAAAAAAAATCCTACCAAACTCAGGCGGCCTTACTTTGGCGCTTTCGGTTGGAATTCATCTAGGGGTGGCCTTGGTGGTATTCATGATCGCAAGTGCGTTAAATGTCACAGTAGGTTTGATCAACTGTATCATTTTGGTACCTCTGGTAATGCTGGTTAGCCTGTTTCCAGTCTCGATAGCCGGTTGGGGGATTCGCGAGGGAGCAATGGTGGTGGCTCTCGGATTAGTCCAGATCCCCCAAAGCGATGCGATTTCAGTCTCAATTATTTTCGGTTTATTATTTTTGATCACCAGCCTGCCCGGGGGGGTGCTATGGTGGCGAACCAACCATAATGGTTCTAATCAGGTTGATCATCTGAAAATCTAAATTAACACCAGTTCTGAAAACCGATGACAAAAGAAGTCCGCTTGAATAATCCTTCCGCTAGAAAAAGGACGATTCACGATCTAGCAGAGCGACATGCGCACCAACGTGAACGATGGGTAGCCCGTAATTCCTTTTATTACGAGGAAGACCTCCGGTACATGCGTTTTTTGGTTCCTGAGGGGCTGAAGGTGCTGGATTTGGGTTGTGGTGACGGGCGATTACTTGCTGCACTGAGGCCCTTGCATGGCATCGGTGTTGACTTCAGTACCAAGCATATTTCAATCGCAAGAGAAAAATACCCTCAACTGCAATTCCATGTTGGTGATGTGGAAGACGTGGACTTGGTAACAAGCTTGAGCGGACCGTTTGACGTAATTATTCTGTCCGATACGATCGGCTCACTGGACGATTGTCAGACCATGCTTTCACAGTTGCATTCTTTGTGCACACCCAATACCCGTTTAGTCATTTCATACTACTCACGCATGTGGGAGCCTGTATTGGGTCTTGCAAAAAGCCTTGGCATGCAAATGCCCCAGGGCAAACAAAACTGGCTGTCCACGGATGATATTTCCGGCCTCCTTGCCCTGAGCGATTTCGAGGTGGTCAAGCGGGAGTGGCGACAGCTGTTGCCCAGGCGACTGCTGGGAATCGGCTACATTGTCAACCGTTTCATTGCTCCGCTTGCTGTGATCCGACGGGCATGTCTGAGAAACTACATCGTGGCCCGTCCTCTTGTGCATAGGCCGCGTTTGTCCTTATCCGCTACGGTTCTAGTTCCTTGTCGTAATGAACGAGGTAATATTGAATCAGCCGTAAAGCGTATTCCGAGGTTCTGTGAAGATATCGAAATACTCTTTGTAGAGGGGCATAGCCAAGACGGCACCTTGGAAGAAATACAGCGAGTCATCCTTGCTCATCCCGATTTAGACATTAAGGTTCTTGTACAGGACGGAAAAGGCAAAGGGGACGCTGTCCGTAAAGGCTTTGCTAATGCACGAGGAGACGTCTTGATGATTTTGGATGCGGACCTGACGATGCCTCCGGAAGCGCTTCCGAAATTTTATGACGTTCTAGTTTCTGGCAAAGGCGAATTTGTTAACGGCTCGCGTCTTGTTTACCCAATGGAAAGAGATGCCATGCGCTTTCTGAACTTGTTGGCCAACCAGGTGTTTTCATGGCTATTTAGTTGGTTGTTGAACCAGCGATTTACTGATACTCTTTGCGGCACCAAGGTTCTTACAAAGATACATTATGAGCAAATTGCAGCCAATAGAAGTTATTTCGGCGACTTTGACCCTTTTGGTGATTTTGACCTGATTTTCGGAGCTTCTAAGCTCAACCTCAAAGTTGTTGAAATTCCAATTACCTATGCAAGCCGTCAGTATGGAGAGACGCAAATATCACGCTTTCGGCACGGGCTGATGTTGCTGAGAATGGTTGTTTTTGCTTTCAAGAAACTGAAGGCTTTCTAATTTGCAAACAAACACTCAAAATGACTAACGATATCAGTCAGCACCAGGTTGAAATTCTGAAAAATCGCAATAACTGGCTGAATAAGCCATTGCTGGAAAAGATATATCAGCGATTTTATGAAGCTATTCTGGCTCGATTACAACCTGGCGTGACACTAGAACTTGGCTCGGGAATTGGGCAAATCAAAAACTTCATCCCCGATTGCATTACTTCTGACCTGTCCCCTAATCCGGGGATTGACCGCGTTGAGTCTGCATATGCGCTTTCATTCAAAGATAACTCGTTAGAAAACATTATTCTTTTCGACGTATGGCATCACTTGGAGTACCCGGGGGCTGCGCTTAGGGAGTGCTATCGCGTTCTTGCGCCAAGTGGGCGAGTGCTCATCTTTGAGCCGGCGATGGGCTTGATCCCGCGGTTAGCGTATGGCTTGTTTCACCATGAGCCACTGGGCTTTGGAGAAACCATCAACTGGGATCCCCCGGAGACTTTGAATCTTTCAACCGTCCCCTATTTTGCTGCTCAGTCACGCGCTTGGCGAATCTTTCGCAGAGGTGAAGGCGCGAGTCACCTTGCAGGGTGGCGGATGATTGAATGCTCTTCGTGGTCTGATCTTGCCTATTTGGGTAGCGGTGGGTTTTCTAAACCCTCTCTTTATCCGGCTTTTCTTCTTCCATTGATAGAGTGGATTGACCGTTTACTGACACGGATTAATTCGTCTATCTTTTCAGCTCGCATGCTAGTGGTGTTGGAAAAGAAATAATCTCAACTCTTGGCTTGCAGTCAAGAGCGTGCAGACCCAATGCATATATAAAGTTGTACAGATGAATCTTATGAAACCATGCGTAGAGAGTTACGAATTAAATATTCCTCAGGGTAATGAATTCGGGGTCAAAGCGAACCCCCACCTTTTTTTGGATATGCAGGATAGCAATTTCTGCATACTTGTAGTGGTTTCATGAAACGAGTATTCCAAGGCTCTATTTTGTTCGCATACAGAATAGTTCGATCAACTGGCTTTCTTTCGACTGCATTGGGGCTCTGGCTTTCTGAGATTGCATACCTTTGCTATAAGACTATTTTTGAGCTTAGCGTTGATCATCTGCGGTTGTTGGTTCGTCCAGGATCAACTATTGTTGACGTAGGAGCTAATGTCGGCTTCTTTACTTTGAAATTTTCGAGATGGGTATCTGAAGGTGGGCGTGTTCTAGCTATTGAGCCAGAGCCCTTAAACGTTGACGCCCTCAAGCGCGCTGTCGCAAGAAGCGGATCTTCGAATGTTGATGTCATTCAGGCCGCCGCCGCAGAGAAAGAGGGCGAACTTTTCCTCTCCTTCAACCCACACAATCCTGCTGACCATCGTCTAGCAAAGCAGGGAATTGCAATCCGAGCTGTAACAATTGACGGTCTGATGAAGGATCTGGGTTGGCCTGTCGTGTCGTTGATCAAAGTAGATGTTCAGGGGGCAGAGCCACGCACTTTAGCCGGAGCTCAGGAAACAATTACCCGATTCAAGCCTGCCATATTTATTGAGATTGACGACAAGGCATTACATGAGGCAGGGTATACAGCCGATCACCTGATTGAATCTCTGCGTACCCAAGGCTACAAGATGTATGGTGCTGAAAAAGACGCTTTAATTATGCCTCTTTCAAACGAAGACTCCAGGTTAAGAAGAAGAGCTATGGGATACGCAGACTTTATTTTCATTTACGAACAACCAAATAAAGCCAGACTATGACAGATTTCTCACTAATCGTTCCCGTATACAGAGAAGAGGCCAACATCAAGCCCTTTCTAGCCCGGGCGGAAAGAGTTTTTGAGTTAATGGGGAAAAGTTACGAGATTATCTTTTCCCTCGACCCTTCCCCAGACAATACGGAGGAAATTATCCTTCAGGAGATTAACCGAAACCAGAACATCAAGCTCATGGTGTTCTCCCGCCGCTTTGGTCAACCTGCGGCTACCATGGCTGGCATTCTCAGTTGTACTGGTGACCATTGCGTGGTAATTGATGTTGACCTGCAGGATCAGCCTGAACTCATAGAGCCGATGTATCGCAAGCTAGGTGAAGGCTTCGAAGTGGTTTATGCCAAACGGCGCTCTCGCAAAGGTGAGACGCTGGTTAAACGTGTGATCTCCCATATTGGCTACACGCTGATTAACAAGCTAAGTGATGTCCAGATCCCTCGTAACACAGGTGACTTCCGCATCATGACGCGACGAGTCATAGAAGAGCTTAGGCGGCTTAATGAAGGTCATGGCTTTCTTCGTGGACTTGTAGCTTACGTGGGCTTCAAGCAGTCGTTTATAGAATATGACCGAGATGAACGTTATTTAGGACAAGGTAACTACAACCGACTGACCGGTTCGCTCAAGATAGGTCTTAATGGCCTGATCAGTTTTAGCTCTAAGCCTTTGTTCGTGATGTCTGTAGGCGGTTTCGTCCTAGCTGGCTTGAGTTTTCTTCTCGGCGCTTGGTATGTGGCGCAGAAAATCATGGGCATCGATTTGACTCCGGGGCTCTCCACAACAGTATTGGTGGTGACTTTCTTTGCCGGCTTACAACTGCTTGGTTTGGGCCTAATTGGAGAATACGTTGGGCGGATTTACGACGAGGTTAAACGACGACCAATGTACATTGTTGACCGAAAGGTAAATTTTTCTGGGCTGGACTCCGGTGCGAATTCAGAGGGTTAGCCTACTTTAACGAAGAAGATCGTCAATATTCAGTCAAACAAGGTAACGTCGAACATGCTAGCAATTCTTTATGGTTGCAGCGCAGTGATTCCTTGTTTCTATAGGGATAATCAAGTTCACGGGTGGCATTCCGAGCGAAGCTGACCTTTACACTTTTCACCTCTTTTACCACAGCAGACTATTGAAGCCTCATCAAGCAACATCAGTTCTAGGTAAATTGATCAGCATTACTTCCAACTCATTTTGCGCAATTTAAGTGACCCACGATCTAGGCGCATTTGAATGTGCATGCCGGTGGCATCCTCTAGATTAAGCAACAGTTTCGTTTGTCCGTTAGTCTGCGTTATTTTTGGAGCAGGAAGATTGTGACTCATGTTGCTCAGAGTTAGTCGCTCAGGATTACCGTCATAAACAATTTCAAGAGTTCCACTGTCTTTTCCAAGTCTATTAAGATGGATTTGTTTTTGTCCGGTCAAAAGTCGATAAAGGCCGCGCTCATCTTTTTGCACGGAAGCAAGGGCATTATTTATGTCGATAGAAAATTTATCCCGATATAGGATATCGCCAATATTTTCGTATTGACTCCGCTTTGGGGAGACGATATCGCGCCAAGGTTCCCAATCAACAGGAAAGTCTGCACCAGACGGGACTATGGCCAGCATGCCATCTTGCACATAATCTGTTAAATACTCTTGCCAGTTAGGGGGGGGGGAGGCACGGTCCACCACAGAGGAAACATACTGCGAACGCCATAGTATGAGCCGAGTACATTGCGATCTGGGATCAATTTACCGAGATGCATAAACGCACGGATGTCAGAACCTAAATAACTTGGGAGTGGTTCAATAGCGCTCGCAATAATGTGAGGATTGATTGTGTCTTCAAATCCAGCGATCAATATTGGCGTGTTTAGTAATGGCGTCAGTTCATGGCGAAACTTAACCCAAGTAGCTTCCGCTGGATTGAGTCGTTTAACTATAGGATCCGAGCGTTGATCGTAGAGAAATATATGTGAAAAAGTGGCCGAGCTACTAAGATAATTAAAGAAGAAAAATGCAGCAAGTATATATAGTCCAGAAATTTGAAATCGGTCATGTTTTACATGAGTGATATGAGCGAGCGACGGCTCGACACAAATGGCCACTATTCCGATGAGCAAGAACGGCACCAGGTAGCCGATGGTACGCGTAAACCGAAGTGTATCTTGCTGAAAAAGGGTCGCGGTGGCAATCAAGAGGAAAATAACGATGGAAATCAGCAGGGTCTTCGCTGCAGGAGAGTCGTTCCTTTTCAACCCGATAATCGCAAAAGAAATAATAGTTAAATAACAGATCGGTAAAAATAAGAAGTAATTAACAGCGAACTGAGCAAGTATTCCGTTCAGCACAGAGTTGTCAAAAAAAGTAAAAAAACCAAGGCAACTTCCGAGAGCGCTCAAAAATGCGGATTGCGAAATTTCAGCTCCAAATCCAGATGGAGTGACAACGTCTTTCATGTGAATGAAAGTTACCTGAAAGGTGCTATATAAGCTTTGGTGCCCACCCAATAGTAATACTAGAAGGATGATGAATGTAAGCTTCGTGAGTCTTTTGACGGTTTGTTGATTAGTAAATACTTTAAACACAAGATAAATGGCAAGTGGGGCTATTGTGGCCACGAAAGCAACATCTGAATAAAACACAAAAGTACTTGCCGCTAATCCACCGGTAAGTATGGCCCAGTATTTATCTTCTTGCTCAGATATTCCGCTAAGTGCTTTAGCTCCCGTCACTTGCACACTAAGAAAAAGAGGAATTGAAAGTAAATTGGCCAAACTTCCCTGCAAATGGAGTAAGGAAAAGTAGAAGCTGACTGCGAAGGTGGCCTGTAAGAGCAACTGCTTGTTGACGCTGAACCCCAGCTGCTTCCCCACAAAAAGTAAGCTTGATAGCAATGTTAGGAAGGCGATGGCAATAGTGATCGGAAAAGCTTGCCAAGAATTAAGCCCCGTTAATCCCGCGACAACAGCAAGAATGATTTCCGCCCCTTTGCGGTAACCTTGGTTGTACATTAGTTCATGTGTGACACTATCAAGAAGCCAATGATCAGGACGCCCCACCAGTTGATCCAAGGTGTCGCCCGTATGTTGGTGATGGAGTAGATGTTCCGCATTGAGAGCATATTGGAGTTGATCTTGACTCCCCACAAGCAAGTGGAAACCTGAAGGTGCAAATATCGCGGCAAACCCTAGCGTATAAAACAGCGGCACAAGGAGTGGGCGAAGCGATTTAGAGGTGATTTTTCCGATCAAGCCAGATAAGTGCTGCGCTTCTTTAAGATAGAAAAGCTGGCATTCCCCCAATTCCCTAGACACATCTCATAGCGCAGTTTGACGTCTCTCGAACTCAAGGGGACTGAGTTGATCGAGATGCTTGTGACGTCGAACGCGATTGTAGAAACCTTCGATGTAA
>Ga0214919_10007930_pt1 | contig 14185 bp, 11 predicted proteins | sample LL1503_MetaG_FD_177994 | JGI IMG/M metagenome (GOLD analysis project Ga0214919, IMG submission 177994) | Freshwater microbial communities from Lake Lanier, Atlanta, Georgia, United States - LL-1503 | ecosystem: Environmental > Aquatic > Freshwater > Lake | place: USA: Georgia | collected...
CGCACAACGTCATAACCCATGAAGCCAACTAGTCCCCCAGTTAGTGGAGGTAGTCCAGCAATTGTTGGCGATTTTAGATGCGCAGCAGACATACGCAACGCTTCAAGTGGATCAATTCCAGTTGGTGCACCAGCTGGCGCAGTGCCCTGCCAATATGCCTTTCCATCTTTTTCACTCAGAGTGGCTTCACTTCGCACACCGATAAATGAATATCGTGACCACGCTCCACCATGTTCGGCAGATTCCAATAGAAAGGTATTGGCAGCGTTCTTAGCTAATTTTCTATAAACACCCAATGGTGTTTCCCCATCTGCAAGCAGACGTCTTGAAACTGGAATTACATTTGAAATCTTTGCATAGGCACGAAACTCTTCAATATTCATTATTACTCACCCAATGCCAATGGGGTGTGGAAACAGGTTCTTTCACCAGTATGGCAAGCAACACCTGTTTGCTCCACGCGAATGAGTAATGCATCTCCGTCACAATCCAAAGCAACAGAGATTACTTTTTGAAAGTGTCCAGAAGTTGCACCTTTAACCCAGAGTTCATTTCGAGAGCGTGACCAATAGGTTGCTTTTGCTGTACTAAGAGTTAGCGCAAGAGATTCTGAATTCATATAGGCCAGCATTAAAACTTCATTCGTTGATGAGTCTTGAACCACGGCAGGAATGAGCGTTGTTGGTTCTTTAAGCAACGCTGCAACTGCTGGATCAAGTGAGCTCATGGTGTAATTCTGCCTTACCTTGTAGCCACGGCGCGCACGGGATAATTATGTGAATCAAGGTAAGACTTCACATCCCCTATGCGGTGTATTCCAAAGTGGAACACGCTGGCGGCAAGAAGTGCATCGGCTCCAGCATCTAGGGCTGCTGCAAAATCAGCCAAAGTTCCGGCACCACCGCTAGCAATCAATGGCACTTTTGAAACTGAACGCATTGCGGTAATCATTCCAATGTCATAACCAGCACGAGTTCCGTCGGCATCCATAGAGTTCAGAAGAATCTCACCGACACCCAATGCACAAGCTTTTTCAATCCAGGCGATTGCATCAATATCTGTTCCTTCTCGACCGCCATGAGTTGTGACTTCAAAACCTGATTCGGTACGTGCACGGCGGGCATCGACAGATAGAACTAGCACTTGTGAACCAAATCGATCTGCAATCTCTGCGATTAATTCAGGTCGAGCAACTGCTGCAGTGTTAATTGATACCTTGTCTGCGCCCGCTCGAAGTAAGCGATCAACATCAGAAACATTTCTAATGCCCCCGCCAACTGTGAGTGGAATAAAGACTTGTTCGGATGTGCGGCGAACAACATCCAACGTTGTCTCTCGTCCATCAACGGTTGCTGAGATATCAAGAAAAGTTAACTCGTCAGCACCTTCTGCCCCATAGAGAGCAGCCATCTCAACTGGATCTCCTGCATCAACAAGGTTTGTGAAGTTAACTCCCTTAACAACTCGACCATTAGTCACATCCAAGCAAGGAATGATGCGAACAGAAAGAGTCATCGCGCTGTAACTTTCAGCGCTTCTTGCAAAGTAAAGGCACCGGCATATAAAGCCTTACCAACGATGGCACCTTCAACACCTGTTGAATTGAGATCACACAAAGCTTGAATATCGGCTAAAGATGAGATTCCACCACTAGCAACTACTGGTTTAGATGTTGCTGCACAGACAGATTTAAGAAGTTCTAAATTAGGCCCAGCTAACGTGCCATCCTTTGTTACATCAGTTACCACGTAGCGAGCACAACCATCTTTATCTAATCGTGAAAGTGTTTCAAAGAGATCTCCACCTTCTTTGGTCCACCCACGCGCAGCAAGCACGTGCCCGCGCACATCAAGTCCAACTGCAATACGATCGCCGAATTCTCCAATGACTCGAGCAGTCCATTCAGGATCTTCTAGGGCAGCTGTTCCAAGATTTACTCGCGCGCAACCAGTTGCTAATGCTCTGCGCAAGGATTCATCATCTCTAATACCGCCAGAGAGTTCGACTTTAATATCAAGTGCCCCAACAACTTCTGCCAAGAGTTCGGCATTACTTCCGCGGCCAAAAGCAGCATCTAGATCAACAAGGTGTAACCACTCAGCCCCTGCTACTTGAAACTCAAGTGCAACTTCAAGTGGTGCGCCATACACACTTTCTTGGGCTAGTTCACCTTGCACCAAGCGCACAGCACGTCCATCTTTAACATCAACTGCAGGAAGAAGCTCCAAATAACTCATAGTGATTTCACCCAATTCTTAATCAAAGCTAATCCTGCATCCCCAGACTTTTCTGGATGAAACTGCGTGGCAGCAACGTAACTATCTTCAACTACTGCTAAAAACTTTTCACCGTGAAAACTCCATCCCTGCATTTTTCCAACTGCTTTCTTGGCTGCATATGAGTGAACAAAATAGAATGACTCTCCTGCAACTCCCTTTAGCAAGGTGGAGTTCGGATCACTTTCAACGCTATTCCAACCCATATGCGGAAGAATTGGAGCGTTCAGACGTGAGACTTCGCCCTCCCAAACTCCAACGCCTTGATGGTTTGAATTTTCAGCATGCTCGCTACCTTCTTGAAAAAGTATTTGCATGCCAATACAAATTCCTAATACAGGTCTTTCATTGGCTATTCGTTCGCGGATGATTTCTTCTCCATTAACAGATTTCAACCCTTGCATACATGCGGCAAAAGCGCCAACACCTGGAACCACTAAACCATCAGCTTCAAGTGCAATAGCGCGATCAGCCGTGACAACTACATCGACACCAGAAGTAGCAAAAGCTCTTTGCGCCGAACGTAAGTTGCCTGAACCATAATCAAGAATTGCGATCAAAGAGTGCCTTTAGTTGAAGGAATACCTGCAACTCTGCCATCGAGTGAAACTGCGTCGCGCAGTGCGCGTGCAACTGCTTTGAACTGAGCTTCAAAAACATGGTGTGCATTTCTTCCTTCAAGCACACGGATATGCAGCGCAATATGAGCTTCAGCAACTATTGATTCCCAAATATGTTTTCCAAGTGTTGTATCAAAAGTTCCAATGAGCTCAACAATCTCTGGCTGACGGTGAACCAAATATGGACGGCCAGAGAGATCAACTGCTGCTTGAACTAAAACTTCATCAAGTGGAACCATGGAATCACCGAAGCGGCGGATGCCTGCCTTGTCCCCCAGCGCTTCACGTAGGGCCTGGCCAAATGCCAGTGATGTGTCTTCAACACTGTGGTGAGAATCGACTTCAACATCACCTGTTGTCTTAATTGTGAGATTAAAGCCTGAATGCTTACCGAGTTGAGACATCATGTGGTCGAAAAACGGCACACCAGTAGAAACATCGATAACGCCTTGTCCATCTAGATTGAGTTCAACTAAAACATGTGACTCTTTAGTTGCTCTTTCGACTCGTGCAGTTCTCATGGTGGCCTCTCTTTAGATAAGTTCTTTTAACGCATTTATAAATAAGGTGTTTTCGGCTTCATTGCCAATAGTTACTCGCAAATACCCTGGTAGTCCGACATCTCGAATTAGGACGCCTTTACCGAGTAGTTCACTCCAAAGTTTAGGGGCTTCGGTGCTAAATCCTGTAAACAAGATGAAGTTGGCGCTGCTCGGGACAACTGTAAGTCCGAGTGCGAGTAGCTGGGCATTCATTGCCTCCCGAGCCCTAATCAACTCAGAGACATATCCCAGTAGTTCATCTTTGAAATCAAGTGCAACTGATGCTGCAGCTTGAGTCAATGCGCTTAAGTGATACGGCAATCTCACAAGCATCATGGCATCTTTTACCGAACTATCACAGACCATGTATCCCACTCGTGCTCCCGCAAATGCAAATGCTTTGCTCATTGTCCGTATTACAACAACATGAGGATTCTTAGGAATCAGCGTTACGGCAGATTCCTCAGTTGAAAATTCTGCGTATGCCTCATCCACAATCAGTAGACCATTAACCTTTGCCACAGCATCAGCAAGTGACCTTATTTGTGAGATTGAAATAGATCCACCTGTTGGATTATTAGGTGTTGTGATAAAAGTTAATGCTGGCTTAACCTGCACAATTTGCTCAATGGCAAGTTCGACGTTGAGTGAGAAATCAGAATTTCGCTTTCCATCCACCCAATTTGTTTCACACACCTTGGCAATGAGTGGATGCATTGAATAAGACGGCGTGAAGCCAAGTGCACTGCCCTGACCAAAAGCTAGAAAAATAGATTGAATAATCTCATTACTGCCATTAGCTGCCCAAATGTTATCTATCGTGAGATTTACTTTAGCCGTTGAATTGATATAGCTGGCCAACTTATTGCGCAGTTCATTGGCATCACGATCGGGATAGCGATTCAAATTCGCAGCCGCAACCATCACAGCATCAGCGATCGCTTTCTGCAGAGCAGGCGAAGGTGAATAAGGATTCTCATTAGTGTTTAGTGAAGCTTGGGCAGGAACCTGCGGTGCTCCATAAGGAGTAAGCGGAGTCAAGTCCTTGCGCAATGGCAACCACGTTGGCCAATTCATTTACGAATTTTCCAATCTAATCGTCATTGCTTGTCCATGTGCTGGTAAATCCTCTGAATTCGCTAACGTCACAACTGTTGGAACTAAATCAGTGAATGCCTTTTCGCCATATTCAATGAAGTGAAGTCCACGCAGAAATGTCTGAACAGATAATCCACTTGAGTGACAAGCACATCCGCCTGTAGGCAGGACGTGATTAGAACCTGCCGAATAATCTCCAAGTGAGACAGGTGAGAAACGTCCGATAAAGACTGCTCCAGCGTTTCTAATCTGTGCAGCATCTTCGCGCGAATTCTTTGTCTGAATTTCTAAGTGCTCTGCAGCATAAGCATTAACAACGTCAATTCCTTGCCTCATGTCATCAACTAAGACAATTGCTGACTGCACGCCTGAAAGGGCAGCTGTGATTCGTTCCTTGTGTTTGGTCTTTCCAATTTGAATCTTAAGTTCGGCCTCAACGTTGTTGGCTAAATCAATTGAGTCGGTAACCAAAATCGCTGCAGCGATTACATCATGCTCAGCTTGGCTAATTAAATCTGCTGCAACATCGCTTGCTCGAGCAGAAGAGTCAGCCAGGATTGCAATTTCAGTTGGGCCAGCTTCTGAATCAATTCCAATCACACCACGAAGTGCGCGTTTTGCAGCAGCTACATAGATATTGCCTGGACCTGTAACAAGATCACTCTTTTCACACAAACCTTCAACGCCGTAAGCAAACATCGCAATCGCCTGGGCTCCCCCAACAGCAAAGACTTCAGTTACGCCAAGTAGGGCGCACGTTGCCAAAATAGTTGGGTGAGGCAGACCACCAAACTCTTTTTGTGGTGGTGAAGCCACAGCAATGGATGAAACCTTTGCAATTTGTGCAGGAACGACATTCATGACAACGCTACTTGGATATACCGCTCGTCCACCCGGGACATAGAGACCCACACGATCAACTGGGATCCACTTTTCAGTAACTGTGCCACCGTCAACAACGTTCGTAGTCTTATCAGCCCTTACCTGATCATTATGAACTTTTCTCACTCGTTCAATCGAAAGCACTAACGCTGTTCGAATTGCAGGATCTAATGATGCTAACGCCGAATCCAAAGCCTGCTGTGGAACGCGAATAGCAGCAGGAGTTACTCCATCAAATTCTTGCGCCAATTTAATGAGTTCGGCTTCACCACCGGTTTTAACACGGTGCAGAATTGGCTCAACCAGAGCCATCGCTTGGGCAACATCTAAAGCCGCACGCGGAAGTTCGGCGTTATATCCAGCCTTGTTTAAGGCTTTGCCACGAAGATCAACGGTACGAATCACATGCTAATTGTAACGGCTGAGCCCAACACGGCGGACTTGAATTTAAACCAGGCAGTTAGGCCCAAGAATAGATTTGAGATCCGCGCTCAGTGATGGAGAAGCTGTGACCGATGCATCAATCTTCATTACGGTACTGCTTCCATTTTCACTCAATGAAAGATGCACTTCTCGCTTACCTGGATGTGAACGCAAAATTTCCTTAATGCGATCAACTACTGGTGGCGTGCATTGAGACATTGGAATTGAAATCACAAGAGGACCGGTTGGACCTGCAGAAATATCTGGCATCGACATTTCAAGGGCAGTAAAGCGCAGATTCTCTTCACGACGATCAACGCGGCCACGAACAGTCACAATTCGATCTTCAGTCAGCGACATTGAATATTGATTGTAAGTATTTGAGAAAAAGAGAACTTCCAAAGATCCCTCGAGGTCTTCGATGGTCACAACGGCCCATGATGCACCTTGCCTTGAAACTTTGCGTGTAACACTTGTGATTAAGCCTCCGATAGTGACAACAGATTCATGTTGTGCACCCTCGTCAACTAATTCACTGATAGACATATCTGTATTTGCGCGAAGCACATGTTCAACACCTAAAAGTGGATGATCGGAAACATAGAGACCCAGCATCTCGCGCTCATAGCTAAGCAGCATTGCCTTATCCCACTCACCTGTTGGGATCTCAATATCTAATCCTGATACTTCAGTGATTGCTTCTCCGCCAAATAGATCAAATTGACCAATTGCTTCAGCGCGCTTGCTCTCAATGACTGAATCAATTGCCTCCAAGTGAACTGCAATCAAGCCTTTACGTGTGGCCCCAAGAGATCCAAAAGCTCCAGCCTTAATCAAAGATTCAATTGTCTTTTTGTTACATACTTGGGCATCAACCTTTGCTAAGAAATCACCAAAGGATGTGAAACGACCTTTACTCTCACGCGCTGCCTTAATTGATGCGACAACTCCTTCGCCAACATTTCTAATGGCTGCAAGGCCAAAGCGAATATCTTTTCCGCGAGGGGTGTATTCACCATTGGATTCATTAACATCAGGTGGCAACACGTTGATTCCCATTCGGCGACACTCACTCAAATACAATGCAGATTTATCTTTATCATCTCGAACGCTAGTTAAAAGCGCGGCCATATATTCAGTCGGATAATTAGTCTTTAGATAAGCCGTCCAATATGACACAACACCATAGCCGGCTGAGTGTGCTCGGTTAAATGCGTAATCAGAGAATGGAATAAGGACGTCCCACAAGCGCTTGATAGCAGCAGTTGAGAAACCATTGGCCTTCATGCCAGCTTCAAAAGGAATGTATTCCTTATCCAAAATATCTTTATTCTTCTTACCCATCGCCTTACGCAAAAGATCCGCTCGTCCTAGTGAGAAACCGGCAACCTTTTGGGCAATCGCCATAACTTGTTCCTGATAAACAATCAGGCCGTATGTGTCGCCAAGAATCTCGTGCAAAGGTTCTGATAGCTCTTGGTGAATAGGTTCAACTGGCTTTCGCTTGTTTTTGCGATCTGCGTAGTTGTTATGTGCATTCTCACCCATAGGCCCTGGTCGATAGAGAGCGATAACAGCTGAAATATCTTCGAATGAATCCGGAGACATGGATTTAAGCAACGCACGCATTGGCCCACCATCGAGCTGGAACACACCCAAAGTGTCACCGCGAGATAGCAATTCATATGTCTTTTTATCATCGAGCTTTAAATCCTCTAGCACCACATCGATGTTTTGATTCTCTTTAATGTTGAGCAGCGCATCATCTAAAACAGAGAGGTTTCGAAGGCCCAAGAAGTCCATCTTGAGTAAGCCAATAGATTCACATGCACCCATATCAAATTGAGTAATGATTGCGCCATCTGCTTCGCGGCGATGAATAGGAATAACATCGAGTAATGGTTCGCGGGAGAGAATAACTCCAGCTGCGTGAACACCCCACTGGCGCTTTAATCCTTCAAGACCACGTGCTGTATCAACTACGCGCTTTGAATCTGGATCTGATTCATACAGTGAGCGGAACTCTCCCGCTTCACCATAACGATCATCTTTAGAATCAAAGATTCCACCAAGAGAAATATCTTTACCCATAACCGATGGCGGCAAAGCCTTCGTTAACTTCTCACCAATGACGTATGGATAACCTAGAACGCGTGTTGAATCCTTAATCGCTTGCTTAGATTTGATTGTTCCGTAAGTAATGATCTGAGCAACCCGGTCCTCACCATATTTATTAGTTGCATAACGAATCATCTCGCTGCGACGACGCTCATCAAAGTCCAAGTCGATATCAGGCATCGAAATACGCTCTGGATTAAGAAAACGCTCGAACAAAAGTCCGTGTTCTAGTGGATCTAATCCAGTAATCCCAAGTGAATAGGCAACCAGTGAACCTGGGGCTGATCCTCGACCTGGTCCAACTCGAATTCCAACTTCCTTTGCATGCCCAACTAAGTCGGCAACTACAAGGAAGTAACCAGGAAAACCCATCTTCTCCATCACGCCGAGTTCATAATCAAGGCGAGACTCGTGTGCAGGAGTGAGCTTGTCCCCTAAGCGCTCTTTCATGCCGCGAACAGCTTCTTTCTTAAGCCATGAATCTTCAGTCTCTCCAGCTGGAACACTAAATTGCGGAAGAAGGTTTTCACCTTCTCGCATAGTCACATCACAGCGCTCGGCTATAAGTAATGTGTTATCGCAACTCTCTGGAATATCTTTAAAGAGCTCTCGCATCTGCGCAGGAGTCTTGACATAGAAAGAGTCGTTATCGAATTTAAATCTCTTGGGATCTGCCAATGTAGAACCAGATTGAACGCAAAGCAGAGCCTCATGTGCTCCAGAATCTGCCTGTAATGTGTAGTGCAGATCATTGGTTGCAAGAAGTGGAAGACCTAACTCTTTTCCAAGCTTGAGCAAGTCAGATTTGACGCGAGTTTCAATATCAATTCCATGATCCATTATCTCTAAAAAGAAATTGCCTTCACCAAATATATCTCGGTAATCACTAGCTGCTTTGACTGCCTCTTTATATGCACCCATGCGCAAGCGAGTTTGAATCTCCCCACCTGGGCAACCAGTTGTTGCAATTAAACCCTTGGAATATTGCGCTAGAAGTTCTCTATCCATGCGGGGCTTGTAGTAGTAACCCTCAAGAGATGCAAGTGATGAAAGACGAAAGAGATTGCCGAGACCAACATTGTTCTCAGCCAAAATAGTCATGTGCGTGTAAGCACCGCCACCAGAAACATCGTCTTCACCGCCGCTTGCCCATTGCACTCTTTTTTTATCAAAGCGAGATTCAGGGGCAACATAGGCTTCAATTCCAATAATTGGCTTAACGCCAGCTTTTTTCGCTTGCTTATAAAACTCATAAGCTCCAAAAACATTTCCATGATCTGTCATTGCTATTGCCGGCATGCCTTGTCTGGCAACTTCTTGCATTAAATCGGGAACACGTGCTGCACCATCGAGCATTGAATACTCGGTATGGACGTGCAGATGTACGAAATTCTCAGAAGTCATGGTGGTCGTAGATTATTGCTTACGGCAGAACGGCATCAGATAGCAACGCCAATGAGCGTGTGAGATCGGCTGGATATGGAGCCTGAAAACTCAGATGTTCACCAGTGATTGGGTGGTCAAAGTTGAGCTCCTTGGCGTGTAGCCATGGTCGTCTCATCTCGAGAGATTTAGCCAAGACGGGATCTGCCCCATAAGTAGTGTCGCCAACAAGTGGATGGTTAAGTGCAGAGAAGTGAACACGGATTTGGTGTGTGCGACCGGTTTCTAGTTCAACTTTAACGAGTGAGACTCCGCGGTAAAACTCAATGACTTCATAATTGGTAATAGAGTCTTTGCCTGTTGCAACTACTGCGAAACGATGATCTTCTTTTGGATGTCGATCAATTGGAGCATCGATTGTTCCAGTGGTTGGATCCATATGACCTTGAATCAGTGCATGATAAATCTTGTCCACTGTACGATTTCTAAAAGCATCCTTTAATACGGTAAATGCCCGATCACTTTTAGCTACAATCATTAACCCACTAGTACCAACATCTAGGCGATGGACAATGCCTTGTCGCTCTGCAGCACCACTCGTTGAAATTGAATAACCGGCAGCCATAAGTGCGCCAACAACAGTTGGTCCCGTCCATCCTGGACTTGGATGCGCAGCACAACCCACGGGCTTATCAATAACAACGATTGCGTCATCGTCATAAACAATTGAAAGACCTTCTAGCGGTGTGAGTGGAATTGGGTCTTGATTAATGGCAGCTGGCATCAACACATCAATTACTTGGTGTGCAATCACGCGATCAGATTTAGCCATTGCTTTTCCAGAGGTGGTGATATCGCCATCTTCGAGCAACTTAACCACTGCTGTGCGCGATAAGCCCAGCACACGGGTGAGAGCACTATCGATTCGCTCCCCAGCAACGCCTTCTGGCACTGAGAGTGTGCGTTGTTCTCGATTGCTCATATCAACTCTTCTTTTTTAATAGGTGGAATGTTGCGCGCAGTTAAAACCACAGAAATAAAGGCAGCAACCACGATTGCCGTATCTGCAATATTGAATATAGGCCAATGGGGCAGTTGCATCCAATCGATAACGTGGCCACGCAGTAATCCTGGCTCTCTAAAAATGCGATCAGTCATATTGCCCAAAACTCCACCCATTACTAGGCCTAAAACAAGCGCCCAACCTTTGGAGGTTAATAAAGGTGCGTAATAAGTGATTGCAATCAATACAGCAATTCCAAAGAAGGAGAGAAGCAGGGTGGCACCCGGAGCAAATGAAAAGGCAGCACCAGAATTTCTAATGAAGTTAAGTTGAAAGAGCGAGCCAATGATTTTTACTGGACCGCGATGAGATAAATACTCCACTGCCCAGATTTTGGTTGCAAAATCTGCAAGCCAGATAAGCCAGGCAACACCTAAAAGTGTGCGCCACACGCGCACTGCTAGCGCCGTTCTTCCTTCTGCTTGCAGATCATGCACAAAGTGGCCCGAGGAAATACTTGTAAACGGGCCTTTCCAATTGCACTTCCACATTCTTCGCAGTTTCCATAGGTCTTAGAGTCAATTCGATCTAAGGCACGCTCTGTTTGCAAAACCATGTCACGGGCATTGATCACTAGCGACATTTCATGTTCACGTTCAAAGGTTTTAGTTCCAGCATCAGCCTGGTCATCTCCAGCGCCTTCACCAGATTCTTGAATGAGTGAATCCATCTCCACTTCAACTTTTTCCAGCTCAACGCGAAGACGTGCTAACTCTTTAGAAATCTCAGTGCGAATGCTCTTTAGCTCAGCCGCAGTCCATGGTGATTCACTGTCACTGACAACAATTGGTGTTGGAGCCACTTTAATTGGCTTCAGTGGTGCAACTTTCTTGCCGCTCTTAGCTGGACGTGGTGGCGGTGGCATGACCAATCGGCGCTCTTCTACAACAGGGGCAGCAACGGGCGCAGAAATTGTTGAGACTGAAACAGTTTGAGATTTTTCATCAACAGTCAGAGTTGTCTTTGATGGAAATGGCTTACCTGGTGCCTTTTTTACGGGAATGCTCTTTACCGCTGCTTTTTTAGCAGGTACTTTCTTTGCAGGAGCCTTTTTAGCCACGGCCTTCTTAGCCACTGATTTCTTGGCTGGTGCTTTTTTCGCTGGAGCCTTTTTAGCTACCTTCTTCTTTACGGCAGCCTTTTTAGCAGGAGCCTTCTTGGCTGCTGCTTTCTTAACCGGCTTCTTAGGCATGTCGCGAACCTTAATGCTCTTCAGGGGCTGTTACCAATTAGCCACGGGCATTTTTTGGCTTAACTAGGCGATAGTATTGAGCCACTACCGCAAATGAGCATTGACGGGGCCATCACCTCACGAGCTTGCTAGAAGAAATGGTGCAAACCATCTAGAACTAGCCGCGGATAGAAAAGTGAAGTGGCGTGAATTTCACGCAAGGCGGGTGGTACCGCGAGATCTGCGCCAGCAGGTCACGTCCCTCCAGAGTTCTTTCCTACTCGTGGAGGATTTTTTATGTCGTTTCGCGCAATCCCAGCAGCCGTTGATCTGCCTGCCGTCGAGCACGAGATTTTAAAGTTCTGGCGCGATAACGAGATTTTTGAAAAAACACTCACCGCACGTGAAGGTGCACCTGCCTGGATGTTTTATGAAGGTCCACCAACTGCAAATGGAATGCCTGGCGCTCACCATATTGAAGCGCGTGTATTTAAAGATGTATTCCCCCGCTTTCACACAATGAAGGGAAAGCATGTAATCCGCAAAGCTGGTTGGGATTGCCATGGTTTGCCCGTTGAAATTGCAGTTGAAAAAGAGTTGGGCTTTGCCGGTAAAGGCGATATCGAAAAGTATGGAATCGCAGCTTTTAATGACAAGTGCCGTGAGTCAGTCCAACGCCATGTTGGTGCATTTGCAGACATGACACATCGCATGGGCTTCTGGGTTGATTTCGATGAAGCGTATTGGACGATGTCGCCTGAATATGTGGAGAGTGTGTGGTGGTCTCTCAAAGAGATCTGGAAAAAGGGACTACTAGTTCAAGATCATCGCGTTGCACCATATTGTCCGCGCTGTGGAACTGGACTCTCAGATCATGAATTAGCACAGGGCTATGAAACTGTCACAGATCCTTCGGTCTATGTTCGCTTTCCCATCACATCTGGTGAACTGGTTGCACTCAACGCCAGTTTCCTAGTGTGGACCACGACCCCATGGACCTTAGTTTCAAACACTGCAATTGCAGTTCATCCAGAAGTGGATTATGTGGCGGTTGAAGTTACTGTCGATGAAGCCAGTGAAGTTCTAGTCGTTGCCGAGGCCCTACTGGAGAGCGTTAAGGGCGAGAAGAAGATTCTCAAGAAAATGCTTGGTAAAGAGCTAGAGCGCACAACATATAAGCGCCCCTTTGATTTCGTAGAGATTCCAGATGCTCACTACGTTGTTCTTGCAACGTATGTGACAACTGAAGATGGAACTGGACTCGTTCACCAATCTCCAGCATTTGGCGCAGATGACTTAGCGGTGTGCCGTGCTTATGGATTGCCTGTTGTTAATCCCATCGCACCTGATGGACACTTTCTTAAAGAGGTAGATGTAGTTGGTGGAATCTTCTTTAAAGAGGCAGACAAGTTATTAGTCAAAGAGTTAAAGGCCCGTGGTGTTCTCTATAAGCACCAACCATACGAACACACATATCCGCACTGCTGGCGCTGTCACACACCTTTGATGTACTACGCACAACCTTCCTGGTATATCCGTACCACTTCAATTAAAGATGCTCTTCTTCGTGAAAACGCAGCTACCGATTGGCACCCAGAGACAATTAAAGAAGGGCGCTATGGCGATTGGCTCAATAACAACATTGACTGGGCACTTTCACGTAATCGTTATTGGGGAACTCCCCTTCCTATTTGGCGCTGTGAAAACAAGCATGAAATCTGCGTTGATTCACTGGCTGAATTAGGCGCACTTGCTGGTCAAGAGCTCTCAAATCTTGATCCTCACCGCCCATTTGTTGATGACATTACTTTTGCTTGCGCTGATTGCGATTCCACAATGGTGCGTGTTCCAGAAGTTATCGATTGTTGGTATGACTCTGGAGCCATGCCATTTGCCCAATGGGGATATCCGCACAAGGAAGGCTCTATTGAAAAGTTTAAAGAGTCATATCCTGCTGACTTTATTTGCGAAGCTATCGATCAAACACGTGGCTGGTTCTACACACTCATGACTATTGGCACTTTGGTCTTTGATAAATCCTCTTATAAGACAGTCCTTTGTCTTGGACACATCTTGGATAAAGATGGTCGCAAGATGAGTAAGCACGTGGGCAACGTCCTAGAGCCAATGGCCCTTATGGATCAACATGGCGCAGATGCTGTTCGTTGGTACATGTTGGCTGCAGGCTCACCTTGGGCTGCGCGTCGAGTTGGCCACGATGCAATCAATGAAGTTGTTCGAAAGACTCTTCTTACTTATTGGAACACCGTTTCTTTCCACGCCCTTTATGCCAATGCATCTAACTTTGATTTAAGTCAGCGCACAAAGATTGCAGATCGACCACTCATGGATCGCTGGATTATCTCTGAACTCAATCTCTTGATTGAGGAAGTAGATGCCGCACTCAGTGATTTTGATTCACAGGTTGCAGGACGTGCACTAGCAAGGTTTATTGATGATCTTTCAAACTGGTATGTGCGCCGTTCACGACGCAGGTTCTGGGATGGAGATGTCAGCGCCCTTTCCACTCTTCACGAGTGCCTAGTAACTCTGACTCAACTTCTCTCTCCTATGGTTCCCTTTATTACAGAACAAGTCTGGCAAGAGTT
>Ga0214919_10007931_pt1 | contig 14184 bp, 15 predicted proteins | sample LL1503_MetaG_FD_177994 | JGI IMG/M metagenome (GOLD analysis project Ga0214919, IMG submission 177994) | Freshwater microbial communities from Lake Lanier, Atlanta, Georgia, United States - LL-1503 | ecosystem: Environmental > Aquatic > Freshwater > Lake | place: USA: Georgia | collected...
TCAACGCGGCCTTCAACGCGCTCAACTTGCCCTTGCTTCTTCCACTGTTCAGTCCACTTTTCGACGGATTCAGCCAACATGGTTTCGTTCTCCAACAAGGTTGCGAGGTCGGGTAGTTCGATGCCCAGGGGGTGCCTTGGGCTGAACACGCGGTAAAGCCACACGATGAACGCCCGGCGCAGCGAGCTTTGCTCGGGCTCGCGGAGCCAGTCTAGCGGCGACGTCCAGGTGGTTTGCCAGTTGTCGCTGTCGCGGCTTTTCTCGAGCCTGAACAGTGCTGCGGTCAGGTTCTTCAGCGCCAGCGGCGCGCTCTCGTCGATCGCGCCTTCGTCGAGCAGCAGGTAGCGCAACTGTGGCGTGTAATCGCGCAGTTTGCCGGGCGGTGGTTCGATCAGCTGGGCGATGTCGGTGGCGGCGGTCCAGCGCGGCTGGCCGTTGTACAGCACGATGGGCAGCACGACCACCCAATGCCCTCACCGCCAGCTTTGCATCTACGATTTGGTTGACGGTTAAGTATATTGCATATACAGTATAAGCATGATCACGTGGGATGAGCCGAAGCGACGGCAGAACCTCAGCAAGCACAAGATTGATCTTGCCGCCCTGGAGCCCGTCTTCGACAGCCCCATGATCACGGTGGAAGATGCTCGCGAGAGCTAGGGTGAGCCCCGGTTGCAGAGTCTGGGCATGTCGCACGGCCGAGTCATCTTCTTGGTATGGACCCCGCGTGGTGAGGACACCGCGCACTTGATCTCCTGCCGCTATGCCGATCGCAAAGAAACAGATGACTTCTTCAACTCGCTTTAGCGCTGCTGAGATAGCTGCGGCGAAGGCGGCCGCACCTGTTGTTTCGTCCGACGAATCCAGGATTGACTGGATTCAGGGCGTAGTTACACCGGGCGGCGGCGTGGCAGACACAATAGCGAGTCTACGCAGGACCCGCGGCCCCAACAAGAAGCCGGCCAAAGAGCAAGTCGCCATTCGCCTGGACCAAGAGCTTGTTGGTGCGCTACGGGCGAGCGGCCCGGGCTGGCAGACGCGAGTCAACGCAGCGCTCAAGGAGTGGTTGGCCTCTCAGCCTGCGAAGCGCAAGTCACGCCGGCAAAGTGCGGTCTAAGCCTGCGCGCCAGATGACATCGTCATCGCGGCTGCGCAGGTCGTCGGTGACGTAGCTGCCGTTGACCTTCTCGAGTGTGCTGAAGCCGATTTCGGGGAGCCAAGGCTCCTGCACGAAACCCACCAGCAGGTCGCGCACCATCTCTTGGTGCAAGAACAAGAGCTTGTAGCTGTTGTCGTGGTCGGGCATGTGGGTTTCTCGGCACGCTGAGGATATCGCCGTACTGGGACCGCGCCGTCCTGCGCGTCCTGGGACCGCGTCCTGGGACCGGGTCTTGAATTTGAACCCCCGATATGTCGGAGTGAACCATGAACACCATGTACTACCGCGACCATGCGCCAGCTCACTTTCACGCGGCGCAACAAGCAACAATCATTTCACTGGCTTGGCATCGGCACCCGGGACGCCGTGGACCGGTGCGTTCAGGCCGGCGCCAGTTCAACCTGTACGCGCCGACCTGCGCGTACCGCCAGGGTGACCAGCATGTCCAGACTGAATTGCTGCCACTTGCCGCGCACAAGATCGCTGATACGCGACTGGCTGACCCCCAGCGCGACGGCAGCTTGCGCCTGCGTCCAACCCCGTTCTGACAGCAGGCCTCGCAAATCCGTCATCAACTTGGCGCGCATCGTCATCAACGCAGCCTCCTCGGGCGAGAAACCAAGGTCGACAAACACGTTGCCGCCCGTTGGGGTACTGTCGTTCATGGATCAATCTCCAGTCATCTACTGGTAACGCCGTGCTGCCAACTGCAGATCTGCCTTGCGGGTTTTCTGGGTCTTCTTGTGGAAGGCATGCAGCACAAACACCGTGTCGGCTTGCCGCGCAACGTAAATCAAGCGCCATTCCCCCAGGACATGCACCCGAATCTCATACGCGCCCTTGCCGATCTGCGGCATGGGCTTGAAATCGCTCGGCATCTGTCCGGCTTGAACTGCAAACAACTCGAAGCCGAGCTGGCGGCGCGCCTCAATCGGAAAGCCGCTCACATCTTCGAGGCTGCTGCCTAGTGAAGTTGACCCGCGAGATTGCTGACCTGCTGGTGGGTCTGCGCGAGGCCTGGGTCAACGTCCAACAAAACCAGCCCTGAGCGCTGGCCCCAGGCCATCCATCGCCTGTTGCGCGCTGTTTCGCCACCTGCTGGCTTAGGTGATTTCTTTGCCTTGACCAGCCTGCTCGGGTGATTGAATTTAGGCACGAAAAGTGCTTTGGTATTGTGGGTAAACCACTCGAAATATGACAAAGACTTCAAATCAAGCAATATGCGCCCGCGGCGAGCCTCGTTCGGCTACGCTGCCAGGCTCGAAGGAGCGGCAGGATTTGCCGGCAGCAGTGCTTGTGCATACGGTAAGTATTGCCGCGACGCCTGGGTTGCTGGTGAGGCTTTTGGCTCTTGCCTCGGGTGTCGCGCTCGCTGGGCCATGTCTTGTTGGCCAGCACCTTCGCGTGGCAGTCATCTCGAATTCGTGCGCCGGACGCCGTCACCCCAAGAATAGACGCTGAGACGCAGCGCTCAGCCATGATCATTACCCGCACGCCGTTTCGCATCTCGTTCTTTGGCGGTGGAACAGACTACCCGACCTGGTACACACAGCACGGCGGGGAGGTGCTGTCGACAACGATCAACAAGTACTGCTACATCACTTGTCGGCACCTGCCGCCGTTCTTCGAGCACAAGCATCGCATCGTCTACTCGGCGATCGAAAACGTCCGAAACTGGGACGAGATCAAACACCCGGCAGTGCGGGCGGTGTTGGGTTGGTCCAAGTACGACAAAGGCCTAGAGATTCACCATGACGGCGACCTGCCGGCCCGTTCTGGGCTGGGGACGAGTTCCTCGTTCACGGTGGGCTTGTTGCATGCCATCGCAGCACTCAAGGGAAGCTACATCTCCAAGGAACAACTTGCCCGGGACGCGCTGCACATCGAGCAAAACGTCATTGGCGAGAGCGTCGGTTCGCAGGACCAGGTGGCAGCGGCCTTCGGAGGTTTCAACCGCATCGAGTTCAGGCGCAGCGGCAATTTCAGCGTCTCGCCGGTGGTGCTCAAGAAGCAAAGGCACAAGACTTTCCAGAAGCACCTGATGCTTTGTTTCACCGGCATATCGCGCATCGCCGCAGAGGTTGCCAAGTCGAAGATCGACAACCTGAGCCGGCGCGAAGCGGAGCTCAAGCGCATGCACGAGATGGTCGACGAAGCGACCCAGATTTTGCAGAGCACGACGCGGCCGATCGAGGAGTTTGGCGACCTGTTGCACGAAGCCTGGCAATGCAAACGGCAGCTTTCGGACAAGGTGACAACGCCCGAAGTCGACCAGATCTACCAGGCCGCACGGGATGCCGGCGCCATCGGCGGCAAACTGCTTGGCGCAGGCGGTGGAGGATTCATGCTTCTCTTTGTTCGCCCTGAGCACCAGGCCCGCGTTCGAGAAAGCTTGAACACGCTGGTGCACGTGCCATTCGAATTCGAGGAATCGGGCAGTCGCGTGATGCTCTACCAACCCAACGGCCTGTCCTGAGCGGCATGGAGAAAATCATGATGAACCGCGAAGAACTCATCGCCTTTGAAGACAAGGTGGCCGCGCTTTTCAATGACGCACAGATAAGGGCTCCGGTCCATTTGTACTCGGGCAACGAAGCCGAGATGATTGAGGTTTTCAAGGCAATCCAGCCCGCCGATTGGCTGTTCTGCTCCTGGCGATCGCATTACCAGTGCCTGCTCAAGGGTGTGCCTCAGCAGGACGTGCTTGATGAAATCATGGCCGGTCGATCCATATCGCTTTGTTTTCCATCGCATCGCATCTACTCCTCAGCCATCGTCGGTGGCGTGCTGCCGATCGCCGTCGGCACCGCAATGGCGCTCAAGCGCAGCGGTGAACGCGCCATGGTCCATTGCTTTATGGGCGAGATGACCGCCGAGACTGGCATCGCCCATGAGTCGATGAAATACGCCCGCAACCACTCGTTGCCTATCCGGTTCATCGTCGAAGACAACGGCAAGTCGGTGTGTACCGACACCCGCGAAGCGTGGAATCAGCCAGTGCTGAGCTTCGAAGGCCGACGTGACAGCCAAGTCCACCATTATCACTATTCCACCCACTATCCACATGCCGGCGCAGGCCAGCGGGTGCAATTCTGAGTTGCGCACGATGAAGTACTTTGACGAACTCAAGCGTGCGATGAATTTCCTGGCCAGCGATCCGCGCACGGTCTTTATCGGGCAAGCGGTGGCGGTGCCCGGTACGGCCATGAGCAACACGCTCACAGACATCGATGCCTCGCGCCTGATCGAGTTGCCGGTGGCCGAAGAGATGCAGATGGGCATGACCACTGGCTTGGCCTTGGCCGGCTTGGTGCCGGTGAGCATCTTTCCGCGCTGGAACTTTCTCCTGTGTGGCATGAGCCAGTTGATCAACCACCTCGACAAGGTCGGGGTGATGTCGAACGATGGATTTTCGACCAAAGCGATTGTGCGCACCAGCATCGGCGCGGAGCGGCCGCTGCATCCACAGCAACAGCATGTCGGCGACTTCACCGAAGCGGTTCGTTCGATGTGCCGCTCGATTGAAGTCATTCGACTTGACGAGACCGAGGATATTTTCCCCGCTTACGAGCGAGCCCTGCTGCGCGAGGATGGTCGCAGCACCTTGCTCGTCGAGTGGGGTGACTTCTACAACGAAAAATAGGCGACGAAGTCCGTGATCAAGTTTCCCCTGATGCGCAACAACATCTTGCGCGAAGATCTCGATGCGGTCATCCGCCATTTGCAGCAGGACGATCCGATCCTCACCAGTGGGCCGCAATGCCGGGAGTTTGAGGCCGAGTGGTCGCAGTGGTTGGGTGTCAAACACAGTGTTTTCGTCAATTCCGGGGCATCTGCCAACCTGCTGTCGATGGCGGTGCTGCGCCTGCGTCACCCCGAGGGAGGCGAGGTCATCGTGCCGCCCTTGGCCTGGGTGTCAGATGTGGCCACTGTGTTGCAAAGCGGATTCACGCCGGTGTTCGCGGACATCGATCCACACACGCTGGCAATGGCACCGGCAGAGATCTTGAGCAAGGTCACCGACCGCACCCGCGCGGTGTTCCTGACGCATGTGCAAGGCTTCGACGGGCTGACCGATGAACTCGTCGCCGAACTGCAGCGCCGCAACATCCCGCTGATCGAAGATGTTTGCGAGTCGCATGGCGCTACCCATGGTGGGGTGAAGCTTGGCAGCTTCGGCTGGATGTCGAACTTCTCGTTTTACTACGCTCACCATATGTCGACCATTGAAGGTGGCATGGTCTGCACCAACGACAGCAAGGTCTACCAGCAATTGCGCATGTTGCGCTCTCACGGGATGGTACGAGAGTCGACCGACAATGAACTGAAGGCCGGCTATGCAGCTGCGCACCCGGATCTGAACCCCGATTTCATCTTCGCTTACCTAGCCTACAACGTTCGCAATACTGAGATTGGCGCCATCATGGGCCGCAGTCAACTCAAGCGGCTTGATGCCAATGTCAAGTGCCGCACCGACAATCTGATGCGGTTTTTGGCGCGCATTGACGGCAAGCGCTACCAGACAGACTTCGCGCTAGAGGGCAGCAGCAACTATGCATTCAACCTGATCCTCAAAGCGCCTGACGCTGATCTGGTGCATCGACTGATGACGACCATGCGCGCAGCCGGTGTGGAATTCCGGCGCGGCAGCGCAGGCGGTGGCAACCAGGTTCGCCAGCCTTATCTGCGCGGCATCGTGCCGAAAGACCATCACCTGGCCTTCCCGGTTGCAGACCATGTGCATTTCTATGGTTTCTACATCGGGAACTTTCCGGACCTGCGCGACACCGAAATTGACGAAATCTGCGCCATCGTCAACAGCGCATGAGCAGCGACCCCGTGAGATCGGCGATCGTTCTGGCGGGAGGCCTGGGTACGAGGCTGCGCAGTGTCGTGGCTGCGCTGCCCAAGCCTATGGCGCCTGTGGCCGGTCGGCCCTTCCTGGCCCATCAACTCGATCAGTGGATCGCACAAGGGATTCATCACTTCGTTCTGGCGGTCGGTTATCGCCACGAGTCGATCTGCGAGCATTTTGGCGACCGCTACCACGGCGCCACTGTCTCCTACAGTATCGAGCAAGAGCCATTGGGGACCGGCGGTGCGCTGCTGCAGGCAGCCCGCCAACTGCCTGACGACGAGCGACTGCTGCTGCTCAACGGCGACACTTATTTCGACGTGAAGCTTGAACCCTTTGCTGGCTTCGCTCGCGAGCATGATTCGGACTGGTGTTTCGCGCTGTTCCGGGCCCATGAGGCTGGTCGGTACATGGGCATGACCGTCGAAGCCGATTGTCGAATCAGCGCGCTGAAATCTGACGACCAGCGACTGGGCCGTCTTGCCAATGGGGGCGTCTATCTGGTCCATCCTCGCTCGCTGCGCAGTGCGGGCTTGACGGGTGCTGGGCCTTGCTCACTTGAAAACGATCTTTTTCCCGCTTGGTTGGCGCAAGGGCAGCGCTTCCATGGCCTGGCTGTCGACGCCCGTTTCATCGACATCGGTGTCCCGCAGGACTATCACCGCGCGGCCGATGTGCTGCCTCAAGCCTACTAGGAATGACCATGATGAATCCGCTCGACTGTTTGTCCAGAAATATCGAGGCCTCGATTGCCGCGAAGCAGCAGTTGCTGGCCGACCCTGAGGCCCTGACGGCGTTCAATGCAGCGACCCGATTGATCGTTGAGCGCTACCGGGCGGGTGGCCGTCTCTACATTGCTGGCAATGGCGGATCGGCTGCTGATGCCCAGCATTTGGCGGGCGAATTTGTCAGCAAGCTCGCGCGAGACCGGGCCTCGTTGCCCGCCGAGGCCTTGACGACCGACTCGTCGATCCTGACAGCCATCGGCAATGACTATGGATTCGAATACATCTTCGAGCGTCAGTTGGCAGGCAAGGCAACCGCGAAAGATGTCTTTCTCGGCATCACCACGTCCGGTGAATCGGCCAACATCCTGAGAGCACTCGAACATTGTCAACGCACAGGACTGCCGAGTGTGGTGCTGACAGGGCGCAGCGGCGGCAGCGCCAGGCGGCTTGCCGATCATTGCATCGCCGTGCCGGGACAAGCGACCAGCACGATCCAAGAATTGCATATCGTGCTGGCGCACACGCTATGCGAATGTGTCGAAGCTGCGATGTTCGCCGACTAATTTAACCTTGAGAAGAAGATCGACATGGCATTCAATATTCTCGTCACTGGAGGCGCCGGTTATCTCGGCTCCACGCTGGTACCACAGTTGCTTGCCGCCGGCCACCGAGTGACCGTGCTCGACAGCTTCATGTTCAAGCAGACCAGCCTGAACCACGTCTGCTATCACCCGAACTTTCAGGTGGTCAAGGGTGACATCCGTGTCGAAAGCACCATGGCACCGTTGCTCAAGAGTGCCGACATCGTGATTCCGCTCGCCGCATTGGTGGGCGCGCCAATGTGCAGCGCCGATCCGGTGGGCGCCAAGACCGTCAACCACGATGCGATCGAAATGATGCTGACGATGATGTCAGCCGACCAACGTGTGCTGATGCCCACGACCAACAGCGCATACGGCACAGGCGACGAGCACAACTTCTGCACCGAGGAATCGCCGCTGAGGCCGATTTCAATCTATGCCCGCGAGAAGGTTGTCGTCGAAGAGCAGTTGATGCAGCGCGGCAACGCGATCAGTTTCCGCTTGGCAACAGTCTTCGGCATGTCACCGCGCATGCGGGTTGACCTGCTGGTCAATGACTTCACTTACCGCGCGGTACACGATCGGTTTGTCGTTCTCTTCGAAGGCAATTTCAAACGCAATTACATCCATGTTCGGGACGTCGCGCGGGTTTTCATGCACGGCATCGAAAACTTCGAAAAGATGCGAGGGCAGATCTACAACGTGGGGTTGAGCGAAGCCAATGTGTCCAAGCGTGAGTTGTGCGAGCACATCCAGCGTCAGGTACCGGACTTCGTCTTTCTGGAGGCGCCGGTCGGCAAGGATCCAGACCAGCGCAACTACATTGTCTCTAACGCCAAGCTCGAAAAGACCGGTTTCAATCCGGAGGTGACACTCTCGGATGGCATCGGTGAACTGATCAAAGGCTTCGCTATGATCAAGAACTCCGTGCACGGCAACGTCTGAGAGGCAGACCATGATTCGCATGTTTCCCAAAGCGGCCGTGCTGACGACCCATCATCCGTTCGGTGGGACGGAGATGTTGGCGCAGTCCCTGTGCTTTGCCCTCAATGCCAATGGCTATGATGCGCAAATCATCAACATCAACGATACCAGTCTGCAGCGACTGCCTAAGGCCCTAAAGGACCCTGACTTTCGATTGATCATTACCACTGGCACCATGCCGCTTGGCATTCAGGTCGACCAGAAACCGATCTGGGAGGCGATCGGTCCACAGGTGCAGTTCATCACCTACATTCTTGATGCTTGGCCTTATGACTTTGTTCGGGTCGCTCAATGCCGTGATTACCTGCAAGCTTGGAATTCGACGCCGAACCTCCATGTCGTCAGCCTTGAAGGCAACGATGCTCGTCTGATCGGTCCAGGTGCCCATCACATGCCCACCGGCGCCTACCCGGCGCCCTGGCGACTGGGTCCCAAGGAGCACCCGGACCGTCTGTTGATCTGGGCATCGGCCCACAAAGAGTTGGCGATCACCGCGATCCACAGTGATTTCGAGGTGACGCTGCGAGACAACAACCCCTGGGGTTTCGATGCGTCACGCATCAAGCGTATCGGCGAGGCGCTGCGCTACACCACGCTCGTGCATGGCATGAGTGCGATCGCCGATGCGATGGACCTGCCAATGGCAGACTTGGTGGTGCCGGAATTCATGACAGCTCTTTGCGCCATGGACTCGTGCTTGAAGCGATACCGTCGGGTCAAGGTGGTGATGGCCTTGCGCGGCATGCCGGTCGACATCTATGGCGAAAACTGGGGACAGTATGTGGGCAAGGACAGGTCTATCCGCCTGCTCACTGCCAATCCGAACCACAACCATGCTTTCAGCTATATCTGCCAGCAGTACGCGGGCTTGGTCAATTTCGACCCCAACTTCGGCAACGGTACCAATGAGCGCGCTGTGAGCGCGCTGGCTATGGGCATCCCGATCGCGAACAACTTCAACATCGCGACCGATCACCTTGCGGGCTGCCACCCCTATCACTTCAGCGATGAATCGATCCGCTTTGCTGCGGGCAAGCTTCTTTCGCACACAGACCCGGTGCCCACGCCGCAGGGCAACACCTGGGAATATCTGCTCGGCGGCCTGCTGCGCCGAATCGCAGCGCCGGCCTCTTGATGGCGAGCGCCTCGATCGAATCAGGCCGGGTGACCACATGATGACAAGCAGCGCCAACAAGGTGTCTGGTGGACGCCAACTCGACGTGCTGTTCATCAACCCGAGTTCGTCAGCACAGGCTTACCAGGATCTGGCGCTCACCTTTGCAGCGATTGAACCGCCGACCTGGGCCTTGTTGCTGGCTCAATCTTGCCGTGCACAGGGTTTTGGCTGCGCCATCCTGGATTGCGACGCCGAGAGACTTTCATTGCAAGAGTCGCAGGTCAGGGTGCAACTGCTGAACCCGCGATTGGTGGTGTTTGTGGTCTATGGCCAGAACCCCAACTCTGGCACCACCAGCATGATCGGTGCAAGCTTGCTTGCGCAGGAAATACGTGAACAAGCCCCCGACTTTCCTATCGCCTTCGTCGGCTCGCACACGAGCGCGCTGCCTCGGGAAGTGCTGGCACTGCCATTTGTCGACATCGTCTTTCAAAACGAGGGGGTCTACGCACTACATCATCTGCTGCGTGGAAACCTCAAGACCGACCTGCACCGCATTGCGGGCATAGGCTACAAGCAACGCGACGGTCAGGGCCGATCGGTTCTGATGATGAATCCGCCACAGTCGGTCGTGCCGCAAGAGCGGATGGACATCGACATGCCTGGCTATGCCTGGGATCTGCTGCCCTATCACGAGCGGCCGTTGGACATGTATCGCGCGCACTTCTGGCATGCCGGATTTGACCATTCGAAGCGCACGCCATTCGCTGCCATCTACACTTCGCTGGGCTGCAATTTCGGCTGCGACTTCTGCATGATCAACATCGTCAACCGGGTGGACGGTGGCGAGGATGTGCATGCGGCCAATTCCCGTGGCATGCGCTTCTGGAGTCCGACCTTTATCGCCGGCGAGCTTGAAAAACTCGCCACCATGGGTGTCGAGACAGTGCGCATCAGTGACGAGATGTTCTTCCTGAACAGGCGCTATTACGAGCCCTTGCTCGAGCAGGTTGTCGAGCGCGACCTCAAATTGCGGATGTGGGCCTACGCCCGGATCGACACTGTCCGGCCTGCCGCGCTTGAGCTCTTTCGCAATGCCGGCATCGGCTGGCTAGCACTGGGCATCGAAGCGGGCAGTCAACAGGTTCGCAAGGAAGTCTCCAAGGGTAGTTTCCAGGAAGTGAACATCCGCGAGATCTGTCGCACGGTCCAAGCGGCGGATATCAATGTCATCAGCAACTACATCTTCGGCTTTCCGGACGACACCCTCCAGACGATGCAGCAGACGCTCGAGCTTGCACTCGAACTCAACACCGAGATGGCCAACATGTACCCCTGTCAGGCTTTGCCTGGCAGCCCGATTCACCGCAAAGCCTTGCGCGAGGGTTGGCAATTGCCCGACAGCTATGCGGGCTATGCCTTCCTGTCCTACGACTGCCAACCACTCGCCACGCGCCATGTGGCTGCGGCCGATGTGCTTCGCTTCCGCGATGAGGCCTGGCAGACTTACTTCAACAACCCAGCGTATTTGGCCTTGGTCGAGAAAAAGTTCGGCGCGCAGCAACGCAGCAATGTCCAAGACATGGCCCGTATTCGCCTCAAGCGTCGACTGCTCGGTGATTGACCCCGATGGTGAAAGCCGTGTTTCTCGATCGCGACGGTGTCATCAATCTTGACAAAGCCTATGTTCATCGATGGGACGACTTCGAATTCTTGCCTGGTGCAGTCGAGGCCATGCGTCAACTGCACCTCGCCGGCTACATCCTGATCGTCGTGACCAATCAGGCCGGCATTGCACGCGGCTATTACACCGAACGTCAGTTCGAGATCCTGACTGAAGCGATGATCGAGCATCTCGCCGCCGCGGGTGTGGTGATCACTGCGGTCTATCACTGCCCGCATCACCCGGCTGGGACTGTGCCCTTGCTGTCGGTTGCATGCGATTGCCGAAAACCTGCACCAGGCATGCTGCTCGCTGCAGCACGGGAGCATGGGGTGGATCTCGAGCAATCGATATTGGTTGGCGACAAGGCTTCTGACCTCGAAGCGGCGCGGGCGGCTGGTGTTGGCACGGCCTACTTGGTCCAGTCTGACCCAGCCTGTTTGGCATCTGCCGAGGGCTTGAGCGACGGTGCATTCAAAGGCTTGGCTGATTGTGCCCGACACATTCTGACGCGATCACGAGCGATAAATTTTTCCCAGACACAAGAGGTATTGAGATGAAGCGCATCTATTTCAACGAGTTCAACCTGCTGATGGGTTCGGGTGGCATTGTTTATTTGCCATTTGTATCTGGAATACTTTCGGCCTATATTAAAACATCTAGCGTCGTGACTGAGAAATTCGAGGTGATGCCATTCATATTTGTGCCTGACAAGATCGAAAATATTCTCGAAAAATATCATGATCCAAGCATCGCTTGTTTCTCTATTTCGATGTGGAACGAGCAATTGTCATTGGCTGTGGCCAAGCGGATCAAGGCAGCGTATCCAGACTGCCTGATTGTATTTGGTGGTGCACAGTGTCCACACCAGCCAGAAGAGTACATGCGCACGAACGACTTTATTGATATTTGCGTCAGAGCGGAAGGTGAGGAAGCATTCCTCAAGATTGTCGAAGAGTTCGCCCAGGGCAATAGAAATTTCAGCGGCGTCCCGAATGTGGCTTATCGGCTGGGTGACGATATACTTGTCAACATTGAGGTGCCAAACTACGATCGATCATTGGATAGCTTTCCTTCACCTTATATTTCTGGTGAATTTGAATACTTACTGGCGCAGGAAAACCATGGCTACCAGGCCATTGTGGAGACCAACCGCGGCTGCCCGTTCCTGTGTACCTTCTGCTACTGGGGTAAAGGTGGGAACAACACCAAATACAGGTTCAGAGATATAAATACAGTATTTGCTGATTTGGAGTATCTGTCCAGCAAGAAGGTTGAGTATATTTTCAATGCCGATTCGAATTTTGGCATGCACCGGCGTGATTACGATATTGCGTTGAAACTGATTGAGTTAAAGAAAAAAAACGGCTATCCGGAAAAGTTTCGCACTTGCTGGGGCAAGAACACCAGCGAAAGAATATTCAAGATTGCATCTTTGCTGCAATTGCATGCGCTCGACAAAGGCGTCACGTTGGCAAGGCAATCGAATTCTGAATTAGTCTTGAAAAATATCAAGCGAGACAATATAAAATTAGAAGCATATGAATTTCTAGAGAAGAGTTTTAATAAACTCCAGGTGCCGATCTACGCTGAGCTTATTTTGGGCCTGCCGGGCGAAACAGTCGAGTCCTGGAAGCAAGGCATTGATCAAATGCTAAATGCCGGCCTCAATAATCAATTATTTATTTATCAAGCTGAGGTTTATCCGAATACAGAATTGGGCTCCGTTGAGTATCAGGAAAAGTTCAAGATACTGACGACCAAGATAAAATTGAATGAAATCCATTGCTCGCCAAGAGACGCGGCTTGGACTCGGGAGTTCCAACATATCGTGACCCAAACGTATTCGATGTCTTGCGCCGACTGGCGGGTGATGACAAAATATTCTCTTGCCACCATGTTGCTGCATAGCATGAAGGCTGGCATCTATGTTTTGGCGTACATCCACAAGCGCATTGGCGTTAGCTATTCCGCGCTCATCGACGCATTCTTGGATTCAAAATCTCCATTCATTGCTTCCTTGGTTGCATCGTTCGATGCCTATACCGATGGCTTATTGGCGGGTGAAGGCCGCGGTTTGCTGTATGCCGAATATTCTGATGTGTATCTGGAAGCCGAAGAGGTGGCATTTCTTCAAATCAGCGAGAACAGGCCAGCGTTTTTTGCTGAACTTTATGATGATTTGAGCAAATTCATTCCACCGGATCTCAAGAAAGAATTTTCAGAGGTCATTAGATTTCAGGATTCAATATTCCCACAGTATTCCAATGATTCAAAGACATTTAGTTTTAAATTTAACTCAAATATTCCCGAGTACTGCTATTCGATATTTATCAATAAAGAAACCGAAATCTCAAGTGACGAGACTGAGTTAGAGGTTTTTAGCGAGGGTTATCAAGATAAATATGAATTCACCAAGAAGAGGTTGATTTGGGCACGAAAAAGCGGCACAATTTTATTGACTTCGAATGTCGAAAAAAGTATCAAGGAAAAAATATTAATTAATTTTGATATCAGTGACTATGCTAACGAAAAAACCTTCAAGGTCTCACTGTTTGACGATAATCTGACTAAGTTTGAGAAATTTAGCTCAACGAAATCACGACCTGACGTTTCGGAGCATTCGATCCCAATTCATCAAGTGCGCGACTAGACAGTCAACGTAGGGCGCGTGCCGCCTAGCGCCGTGCTGACCAATGGCCTGTGATCTGCGCAGCTATGAGTTCAGGTTTGGGCAATTCCTTCAATTCAGCTGGCCAGCCTTCATTTGCCGGATGGGCTGCAAGAGTCGGTCCGTTCGATGCCCAGGTGCCTGGCGCTCAGCACCAGATGAAGCCGCACGACTCTTGGGCAACATGACCGCGAGCTGTCGTTAAAGTGCCAACTTTGTCACGGTTGGTCGTGCCTGGGCTACAGTCCGTTCTGGCCGAAATGTGGCCTCTGGAGATGAGATATGACGCGAGACAAGTTGAATCCGCCGGCCTTGCCCAGGCTTGGAGACTTGCCGATGGACCGTGTGGTCAACTTTGCCAGTCACAAGTACTGGGGCGTCAGCGATCCGGATCGCTGACGCCCCAGTACTTGTGACTGGCAAAGT
>Ga0214919_10007932_pt1 | contig 14183 bp, 13 predicted proteins | sample LL1503_MetaG_FD_177994 | JGI IMG/M metagenome (GOLD analysis project Ga0214919, IMG submission 177994) | Freshwater microbial communities from Lake Lanier, Atlanta, Georgia, United States - LL-1503 | ecosystem: Environmental > Aquatic > Freshwater > Lake | place: USA: Georgia | collected...
CTAAATTATCTTTACGCCATTCTAAATCTTCTGATAATTTTCTATCTTTCTCATCAGCTTCGTTGTAATATTCTACCATCAATAATGCATTTTCATCATGTGAATCTTTTTCTAATTTTTCAACATACCGTTTCATAGCAAATTCATGTTTAGTTGGACTTCTGTTCATTCTTAACTTTCTGCTTACTATAGAAAATATGATTACCAATACGTGCTACTTGTTTATAAGGCCATAATGGATCAATTGTATTTGCATGAAAGAATAATGCTGATTTGGGAACAACATTCTTATGCATATCAAAGACCATTACTTCATACGCAACTTGCAATGCTCGTTTGTATTTTGGATTTGCTTTACTAGGATCATTTTTATCTTCACAAACCCAACTAAACTGGCATACAACGTTTTCATTGATTAATGTTTTTTGATAGATAACTTTACAAGGTGTTTCAGCGAATCCATGATTAACACGATTCATTACAACTCTTGCAACTGCTGCTTGTCCGGGCATTGCTTCTGCCCCTGCTTCATAATAAATATTTCTTGCCATACATGCTATTTGCTTCATATCAATTTTCTTTGTAGTAGGTAACTCAATAGCAATTTGTGTTGGCAAAGGAATAGCCATGATAGATAAAAACATCATGGTCATTATTATTAACTTATTTTTTAATGGTAATAACATAATTTCCTTTCACTGTAGTATACTACAGTTTTGTTGAATAACCAAATCTTTTGGTTAGTGTATCCAGCAATCGCAGTTACAAAGTATAACTTGTTCAATTGCGGCTTGTACTGGTAATGATGCTGGTAACAGCACTCCAGAAGTATATATCGGATTTAGTGACGGCGGGATTAATTTAGTATACGGCGATCCTGCTAAACTTCCCGGTACGATCGGCCCGCCACCTTGACCACCTAAGCCTCCCCCAGCACCTGGCCCTGTAAATGGTTCTCCACCTATTATTCCCGGTGATCCTATCCCGATAGCATTTGGTATGACAGGAATATTGTCCGGTGTACCTATACCTAAAATAGAAGCAACCGTTGTGGCAGGTGCACCTAAAATGCTAGGCTGTACTGCAACAGTATTTTGTGATGGATTAGTAATAGGATCGGTAGGGATAGTTGTATTAAACGGTTCGGCTGCTTGATTAGGTATAGCAGGGGATTGAGTTATTAAAAAGTTTTCAGTAGCTGGATCAAAGTAACCTGCAGGTTCAGTATTAAAAGGGAATGCAGGTGCTGAATTTGCTACTGTACCATTAGATATTAATTCTATCTGTTCTGCCAAAGGTAAATTGTCATCTATTATGTCATCTGTTAATATGCCGGCTTCCAATAATCTTGCTTTGTTTCTGTCTGCCCTCATCATTGCAACTATACTTTGACCTGCATTTTTATCTAAATCTGATATAGCTTCTAATGTTTGTGCAGCCATATTTGGTTCTGTTAATTTAGCATAGCTAGGAACTAAGTCAGTAAAGCTATACACCATTATTGGATATGGGAATAAAGCATCGGTTCTTGGATCTGGTAATATTGATAAGCCTGTATTTCTAGCACGTTGTTCAATATTTAATTGAGTACCTAAATTATCCCACATATCATTTAATTCTACTGATTGTCCGGGATGAGTGGAGCGTATTATTGCTATTTCAGCATTGGCTGCGTTAATGTATGCTTGAACCACTGTATCTAAATCAGGTGTTAATGCAGGAGGGGCTTGTATAGTTACATTCAATGTAGCAGGGGGTGCAGATGGAGTGGGACTAGCACCTGAACTATATAGGACACTTGATCCGTGCGAGCCTAATAACCCACTAAGTACTTTACCAAATGTAGTAGATCCATTATTTACCGCAGGAGTAGTATCAATTGTCGTTATTAAAGTGGCACCTGATCCGCCGTCTATTGTAGCAGTTGGTGCGGCAGCTCCATTTCTTCCATAACCGCCGCCGCCGTTAAATCCTGATATACCTTGAATAGAGTCTATTTGATAAAAATAATCATAGTTACCAAGCCCGTCGGGAACGGCCGATGTTGTATATCCCGGGGTAACAGTTGCTGTTGCCTGTTCCCATGTAAGTGCCAACCAAAGATTTTGATAGACAGTTGCTAATGTGTTAGATTGTAGTCCTATAATAGCAGGTTGTATTTGTACCCATGGGTAAGGCAAGCCAGACATACATCCAAAGAAATCAGAAAAAGTATATGTGCCATACGGGCCGCTGCCCAATGCCATCAATGCAAGTGCAGCCTGTGCCTCAGCGGTATCGGTTGGAACATCAGTTCCGTTGACTAAGTTTAATCCTCTAGTAGTTTCTAATGTTGCTGCTACCTGTGCAAATTTCTCTATAGGAATATTTCGTATGTTTTTTATTTGTTGCATCGTTGCAGAGAATGCTCCTGCAGTAGTTGCTAAATCTTTAGGTAATATACCGTCAAGATACGAACCAAACCCTTCTGGCATTATCTGTAGATTAACTTGTATGGTACTAGATGTTGCTACAGTTGCTGCTGCAATATCTTCAGGCTGTGCTGTAGGGAGCAATGCTGGTGCAACTAGTTGAGCAGAAAATATTGCTGCGTCATTAGTTATTGTTGATTCTGTTGTTGCTGCTGCAATTGCTTCTACTTGTGCTGATGCTGCCATTGCTGGAGGAATTATATTAGGAACATTATCTATACCCCCACCATTATCCACGGCGACGGTCATACCATTCACCATGCCGCCACCTTCAATTTCCGCCCTAAGATTAAGAAAATCTCTATACATCTGTACCATATCTTATCCCCTAAACGTTCTAGTGACCGGTTGTTGAGCCGGTGGGGTGTAAGCGGCACCCACACTACCGTCACGCCCAACGGGGCCCGCAGGCGCACCTTGCCACAACCCTTGTGCAACGGCTGCAACATCTCGTTGTCTCCAAGATTCTCTGTCAGTATAATTTGTTGCCACTGTTGTTGCGGCGGGAGTCTCAACTACCAATGGTGGCAACGGTGGAATAACTGAGCCAACTTGTGCTACTACAGCAGGGGCGGTGAGCCCAGGACTTACTGCATTAGTAACAAAGATTGGATAATATGTTTTGCTATTCGTTGGGCCAGGAACTGAATTATATAAAGGTACTGTTAATGTTAGATAACTGTTTGGAAACATCTTACGTACATCAAGTAAATCTGCTAATGTCACTAATCCCTGAGTATTACAATTCAATGATACTAATATTTCAGCTAAATCAACCCCAGTGATTATTAAAAATGCAGCATATGTTTTTTGTTGTTGTTCTTTAGTAACATTGGTATTATTTGAAATATTATCTATATCAAGTGTAGTCAATCCAGTTGATAATAATGCTACTGAAACCGATGCAGTTAAAGCATTATATTTTTTAAGTGTTGCTAATAAATTAGAAGGATAACCAAATGTCCATATAGTAGATAAATCTAATGCTTTACCTAAATTAATTAAATCTCTTCCGAATACTTGGGGAGATAAACTTACATTAGTAACATCAGCGGTAATCAAATCATCCATATTACTATATGTGCCTTTAAGGAATCCTATTGAATTCTGTGCAGACATAATAGATTTATTTGATAAATCAATAAATGAACCAGAAGCTATAAACGATCCACAAAAATCATTATACATACTAGTCAATGCTAATGTATTGTTGTAATTAAATTCATTATAACCCTGCCAGGGGAATAATCTTACGTATCCCCAACTAGCAACTTCATCAGTATATCCGGCGGCGGCCCAACTTGGACTTCCTGTATATGTATAAGTGGGCGGAGGACTATTTCCTAATGCAGGGATTGTACTGCTACCTATTGTTGTAATATTAGCATAGGTTCCTGAAGTTACATTTCCGTATGATAAATTAATAGAGTGCGTAAGCCAGTACAAACAACTATTGTTTATTACTGAGCCAGTAGTATAGTTAGTTGAACTAGTGCTAGACCCCACATAGCTAGCTGTGGGATTATTAATCCAAAAGCCTTTGCCTTGGACTAAACCACTCATTACATTTACACCTAACGGGGTTTGTTTTCCTGTACTCATGGACAATTTACATTAGGACTTCCTTGAACGATACTATGACCGCAAGTGTTTCCTGATCCTACTCTTAGTACTGGACTTCCCTCTGCTATTACTGAAGGACTTCCAGCGGTTGTTGTTGGAGCATCATGTGGAGGGTGAGGTTTTCCCCATGGGGCATGAGGTGTGATACCACTTACATGTAATCCCACTTCAATTCCGTTAGCAAACACCGTCTTGGCGCCACGAATAATTGTTCCGCCAGTTTGATTTGCATCACCCTTCCTACTTAATGCTGCCATTTATTATCCCATTACTATTTTCTTATCTGGCAATTTAATACCAGTTGTTGCTTCAATATATTTATCCTTGATGTTATCGTCGGTGTTAGCATAAAAAGCAATCGCACTAGTATTTAGCGTTACATTTCCGCGTTGTTCTGCGGTAAACATACTAGGAATCATTTGCATACCCTGCTGACTTGGCGCAATACTTACTGGTTCCGTAATAATAACGTTAGTTTGACCTATTTCTAAAACTTTGGCAATCATTTCTTCGCCGCTGTTTAATTTAAATGTATATACTTTTCCTGTTTCCATTAGACACTTTCTGTTAATTTTTGTTTGAGTTCTGTAAACCCACCCACAAGTTCTCCGTCTAGGAAGATTTGTGGAACTGATCGGGCATTTGGAACTGCCTCTAATAATTCTTCTTTACTGTAACCATCACCAATTTTCTTTTCTTCAAATACTATTCCCTTGCTTGTTAACAATGCTTTCGCTTGGTCACAATAAGGGCAGTGGTACTTACTCCATACTATTGCTTTCATATTATTTCCTTTTATAAACTTGGTAGTTGGTCGTAATCAAGACTTTCACTCATTACACCCAATACATAATTGGTTGATTCATTCTCTTGTAGTGCTGTCTGCTTCTTGCTTGTATCACTATGTTTGTTGAACCATGGTATAGGAGTACTCTTTGGACTATTGCCCTGATACTTAATACCAATCTCTTTCAATGCTCCTGCTGCTGTATAATCAACAAAGTCTTTTAACACATTAGCATTCAAGCCAATAACAGGCCCTTTGTTAAACAAATAGTCTGCCCAGGCTTTTTCTTCACGGATAACATCCATGTACAATTGATAGACATCAGCCTCGCATTCTGGCTTGATAGCTGCGAAACGATTGTCATCTTTAATAACTTGATTAATAAGATAAGCAGTCCAGCCTTTATGTAACAATTCATCTTGGAGAATTAAACTGATAATGTTACCATTACCAATAAAGATTTTGTTCTCAACCATTGCTAAACTTGTAGCAAATGATACCATAAATCTAAATGCTTCTAGTGCGTAACTAGCATGTAATGCCATATAAATTGCTCTTACATGTTCAGTTTCTTCTACTGGTTGACCTAACTCTTTAGCACAGTTAATTCTGTGTAGGTCTTCATAATACTTACCAACACTACTAGCCATGTCAATAATCTCTTGTGTGTCATGTATAGTATTGAATACTTCTTTAGGCACATTGTAGATGTTACGAATGATGTGACTATAACTCTTGCTGTGAATGTTTGTTTCAAAGAAACTCCAGTTATAAATCAATGCTTCTAATTCAGGCAATGATACAACAGGAGTGAATACTTGACTTGGTGCTCGTCCTTGTAAACTATCTAATGCTGTTTGTCTCAATAGATTGCTGGTAAAGATATGTTTAACGGCATCACTGGCTTCTTTAAAGTCATTAGCATCTTTTGTTAAACTGATTTCTTCTGGTTGCCAAAAGAAGCCACGTGCTGTTTCTTCAAACTTAGCAATCTTTGGATACTTCACTTCTTCAAACCTTTGGATAGTAACTGGACCCTGAGGGTCTAGAAACATCTTACGATTTAAATAGTCTGTCTTTGTGTTTAGGTTATACTGTGCTTGGCTCATAATTTACAACTTTCGCAATCTTCTTCTTCATCAAAATTTATTGGCTCTAACATTGTTGGTGCTATCTCGGCATCTGCTTTACTACCCTGTTTGTTAATCAAACTATAGTAGAAAGTTTTTAAGCCCCACATATGTGCCTGCATCAAGTTCTTTGCTATCAATGTAGTTGGAACTTTACGGTCTGCATAATGAGCAGGGTTATAGAATGTGTTTGTGCTGATACTCTGGTCAATATATGCTGCTAGTACCGCTGCTGTCTTTAAGTAACCATCACAGTCTTTTTGTTCCCACATCAATTGATACTTGTTCTTTAGTTTGTGATACTCTGGAACAACTTGTGTGAAACTTCCTGCTTTACTTTCTTTAACACTAATCAAACTCATTGGCATTTCAATACCGTTTGTGCTGTTGATAACTACACTACTTGATTCTACCGGAGCAATAGCCATTTGTGTAGCATTACGTACACCGTGTTCTTTCATGTTAGTGCGTAATGTTTCCCAATCTAATTCTGGTTGAAAGTCTGTTAATTGATTAACACCGTTGGCTCTTAGTTCCCAAGGAAATACACCTTGACCATATCTTGTCTTGTCGCTACCTTCACACTTACCACGTTCTTTGGCAAGTTCTACAGACGCTTCTGTTAGATAGTATGCTAGATGTTCTGCCCAGATTTTAACTTCAGCCAATGCGTCTTTCTCGCCATACTTCAAGCTACGCTTTGCATGCCAGTATGCTAAGTTAGTGACACCGATGCCTAGCGGACGAATCTCATCGTTGCTTAGTTTAGACTGGATGGAAAGAAAGTCCTGGTAATCAAGAATATTGTTAAGACTCCGATGTAGAATGCGACAAGCACGGCGCATATCTTCTGGATTACGGAATGCTCCCCAGTTGATACTTCCGAGAGTACAGAGTGCGATACGTCCTTCCGGATCGTCAAGTCTCTTAAATGATTTCGTTGGTAGTAGTATTTCACAGCATAAATTACTCTGGTAAATTGTATGATACTCAGGATCAAATGGCCCCTGCTTCATTACATTGTCAATGAATACTAGATAGATTCTACCCGTGTCTGTACGTTCTTTTAGTATTCCACTTTTGAATACCTCTTCGGCATTCATTGTCTTTTTTCTTAAATCTTTTCGCTTTTCGTATTTAGTGTAAAGTTCTTCAAAACGTTCGGTGTTACTATAGAATGCTTCATATAGATCGGGCACCTCGTTAGGATCAAAGAATGTTATGTTCTCTTTGTTCTTAAATCTACGCCAGAAGAAAGCACTAAGCACTACACCATAATCCATATGACGTACACGAGTTTCTTCTGTGCCTTGATTGTTTTTAAGAACAATTAGATCATCAAACTGATGATGCCATATAGGGTAAAATACAGTGGCGGAAGCATTACGTATGCCACCCTGACTACAACTTCTCAAGTCACCGAACCATTTCTTTAGAAAAGGTATCATGCCAGTGTGCATGATTTCTCCACCGCGAATAGGTGATCCTAACGGGCGTAGTCTTCCAATCTCTAATCCAATACCAGCACGTTTGCTAGCATACTTTGCCATCATTTCGCCCGAAGCAAAGATACTGTCCAAATCATCGTCACTACGAATAAGCACACAACTACTAAATTGCTTAGTTGGAGTTCCCAAGCCAGCCAGCACAGGGGTAGCCAATGTAAAAAGACCATCACTAGCAGCATTGTAGTATTCTCTGATGTATCTGAGTCTTGCGTTGTTTGGTTCTTCACTGTGAAAAACTGTTGCTGCTGCAACCATGTAACGAATTTGTGGAGTTTCATATATTTCCTTTGTACTACGATTCTTTACTAGATACTTTTCAATGAGTTGTTCAATGGCGGCATAACTATATGTCTCGTCCTTAGAATGATCTATAATATCATTCATTTTATTCCAATCTTCTTCTGTATACCATTCTAGTAATTCACTAGTGTATAGTCCTGTTGCTACGTTCTTTTTAACTATATCATAAAGATGGGGAGGCTCATAAGAACCGTATACATCTTTACGCAGCATACTCATACGCTGTTTCCCTGCTACATATTGATAGTTTGTATGACCTACATCAGTGTTTGATTCTACGTCAATTAGGTCAACAATTGCCCGTAGTGTTATGTTATCTATTTGATTTGTAGTGATGCCATCATAGAAGTGTAATTGAGATTTAATCTCAATCATACTTGGGCTTACGTCTGCTATTCCGTTACATACTTTTGCTACTTGTGCTTGCCACTTCTCCAACATTAACGGTTCTTTTTTACCATTACGTTTTACAACATTTATAATCATTCTACACCTATTATATTTTTTTATTTATTTTAGTCATATCTATGTGACTAGCCACCGTGAAATCATTTAGACTATTACTTATGACCGTATTAGGGTAGTAATTACATATATATTTTGCGCTATCGACCATGACTAAGGCACATTCTTCACTATTATCGTCTATTGCTAGGCAAAAGTCAATGTCCTTGATGCCCACTAATTGTAGTGTATAGACCATTCCTAGTCCTCTACTGAGTTGACAATAGTTATTTTCTACTAGTAAATCCCATGGTCCGGGCCAGTTATCTATATCATTTGGGTGAAGGTGATAATTTAGTAGAGGTGCAAATTGCCACCACTTGTCTATTGATAGACATTTGGTAGCAATATCTTTATCTTCTAGGGATTTTCTTAAGTCGTACCAACTCTTAAGTCTTGCTTCATAGTTTAATTGAAATACATTAGTCACTCTCTACTTATCATTTATTGATAATGATAGAAAATTAGACTGTTGGTGTGGGAGGAGTTTCTACTTCTATCCAAGACAATGTTGTTTCATCCCAACTATACATTTTACCGTCGACTGGCATTGGTGTAGGTGCTTGCCACAAACAACTATCTTCATTTAATAACCAACTGGTAAACGGTGTGGGAGGTATGAAGGCATCACGTTCACTATCATAAGTATAACCTATTCCAGCATAATTTTTACGTAACGGTGTTCCACCTAATACATGTACTCCACCTAATGTGTTATAACTTGTTTGTACCCATAGATTAGGATCACCAAATAATCCTGTATCTATTACATCTTGTTCTGCTACAATAACTTGTGTTACTGTACCGTTTTCTATTTTTGCAAAATGACTCATTTTTATTTCCTTATTTTGTATTTATTCACATATTGATGTATGTTAAAAAGTTATTGAACCTGAACCAGTGAAAGCATATATTATGTATCCTCCACTAGTGATAATTGTTGGGCTACCTGTTGTACTTGGTGTTTTATAAGAATTATCTAAATAACGGATGAGTACAATACCTGAACCTCCACTTGAAGTAGTACCAGCCCCGCCGCCAGTATTAGTTGCGCCTGGTATTCCTACAAAAGTTGGATCATTTGTTGTATCTATGCCGCCACCTCCACCTACTCCTGGGTTAGCTGTATAAGGAGTACCAATTCCTCCTCCAGCAAAATATCCCTTTCCAGATACCGGCGCAGTACTATTTGATGCATCAGTCCCGTACATGCCAAATTGTGAGTATAATAATCCGGGTCCACCGTATCCAACTGTTTCTGGTCCAAAATTAAGTTGATACCATGCGCTGAATGCTGCTCCACCCGCGCCGCCGCCATTGCCAGCTACAGGTCCGTAATTATAATTGCAGCCATCACTACCGGCATTACCATAGCCGCCGGTTGCTGAAGTAGGTTGTGTTGCTGCCCCACCGGGATTACCGTAAGGGTTACCATAATCAGACCATGCCCCGGCGCCGCCGCCTGAGCCGCCAGACGGGCCCGGAGTTGTTGAGGTATTGCGTACACCTCCGGCGCCTCCACCTAAACAAGTTGCACCAAATCCCGAAGAATTTGATCCATTGACTGAAAGTGCTCCGCCTGCTCCAACAACAATAGCATATGTAGTTCCGTTGGATACACTAAAACTTGCATTATAATATAATCCGCCGGCGCCGCCGCCACCACCATAATAGGGAATATCATTACCAGAACCGCCACCGCCAGCGACCATTAGGTATTCAATAGCGGCAACTGATGGGGGAGGTGTTAAACTTAATCCGCCGCTTAATGTCATTCCTTCTAAAATCACATTAACTTGTCCAGGGCAAGGGTAATACTACGATAGGTGGATTAGCTTGCAATTCAATCTCGGCAGCAATGTTTGCCTCTACTTGTAATTGATCTACGCCTCCTGAACCCCATATCCAAGCCAATACTTGCTCTTGTGTTAATTCATCATAGGGTGTAAAATTTGGATCAGGCGTAGTAAATGTAAGTCTAGTTAATCCAGGAGTAGTTGAATAATAAGTGCCGTCTGTACCAACGCAAGACCATCCAACTTGTATAACTACGTCAGTATAATCATCAATTTGCTTTTGAGCAAACATATTTTCAATTGTCCATGTGTATGATATTGCCATTTTATTTCCTTATTTTAATATATTTATCAACATATTATGGTATATGTTAAAAGGTTATTGAACCTGAACTAGTAAACGCATAATATCTAAATCCATTGGTTACTGTAATTGTAGGACTACCTGTAGTAGATGCTGCAGCGGGATATGAATCTGGATAAGTCACGATTACAATTCCAGCAGCACCGGCGCCTCCCGATATAGGACCATATCCACCAGCGCCGCCGCCCCCTCCACCTCCGCCTGTGTTTGATAAACCGTCACCGGCACTTGTACTATTGCCGCCAGCACCACCACCGCCAACTCCGCCGGGGCCAATGATATTCCACTGATACCATCCACTTGCGCCGCCACCTCCTCCAAAATATCCTTTACCTATACTAGGTATAATTGAATTAGTTGAATCAGTACCCCATAAAGTAAATCTAGGATAGTATATTCCGGGGCCACCCTGGGCGGAGCCGGGGTTAGAGTATCCATTGGCTGAGGCGCCGCCTCCCGTTCCTCCATATGAAGAACTTTGCTGGGAGCCGGGTAGAAATCCATTTCCAGAAGTTCCTCCGGTACCACCACTTGGATACAAGCCGACAGCACCAGCACCTCCGCCAGTTGATAGATATGTAGTTGAGTTATATGTTAATGATGAACTTGATCCGGCCGTAGGAGTGGTTCCACTATACACTCCTTTAATACCACCTTGACCAACTGTGATAGTGGCAGTAGTTGAGACGGCAGAGACATTAAAATATCCAGACGTTACGCCACCGGCACCACCTCCGCCGCCGGCGTTATATGGGTTTACCCCGTTTCCGCCGCCGCCGCCGCCGGCTACTACTAAAAAAACTACTTCAGGAATGTAAAACACATTAGAAGAAGCTGAAAGTGTAACTGATGAAATTAATGAATTAGTTAAAATCATTTTAATTTTATGCTGTCTTAAGTACCGCAAAGTTAAGTACTGGTGCTTCAGCGACCGCGACTGCTAAGTAATTGTAAATTTGAACTTGGAATGAACCGGCTGCTACGTTTGAAACAAAAATATGATAAGCACTGGTGTTTCCGGATCTTTGATTTAATATAATTGTATCTGATGCTGCTACAGTAGTGTTTGTAACTGTAAATACATTTACTGTATTAGCGGTTGTAGTTGAACTGAACAATGTAATAGCACCAGTAACGTTACTGATAGTAACAGCAGTATTACGACTAGTTAGTTGAGTATTAGCACCAATTGTACTACTATAACCAAATCCAGTAGCACTATTAACACGCAAACCACCGTCAAATCTACTGTTGCCGTTAGCAACCCAGACTGAGTATGGGTTAGTAATTGTTGCATTAGTGTTAGCCACTGGTGCGCCACCAACTAAGAATGTTGCTGCGTTAGTAAATGTAACTGCGGTATTAGTTGCTGCTATGTTTGGTTGTGCTAACCCATGTATTGCTGCGTTTGCTACAGTACTTGATGCTGCCGCAGTATTATCAGTATATGTAGTGAAAATACCACGCATACCAACGTTACCAATAAGACCGGTAGTACTTAATACAATAGCATTACCTATATTCAAGTTAGCACTAACTGTACCTTGAGCCGTATGAGAGTTTCCTATCATATTAACAGCGTTGGCATATCCAGCTACGTTGACACCAGAGGTAGCTACCACAAACTGAGCAGTTGCATTACCCACAGTAAACATAGAAATGTTAGCATTAGAAGTAATAGTTATGTTACTATTACCACTTGGTATGATTGGTATATTACCTGCTGATAAGTTACCTGTTATATTAGCAGTACCTGTAATGTTAGCGCCAGTCGCTGTTAAAACTAATCTGTTGGCACCATTGGCTGCAATAGCAACGTTAGCATTTGCCACCATTGTAATGTTACTGTTACCACTTGCTAACACCCCAACAAAGTTACCAGCAGAAATGTTACCTGTTGTAGTAATAACACCAGAACCAGTATTCAATGTACCTGCAACATTAATACCTGTACCAGTGACTGTTAATGTTGTATTACCTACTGCTGCTATAGTTACGTTACCATTAGCAGTACCTAAAAATACATTACTATTACCGTTTGCTAATGTACCAATGATGTTACCAAAGAAACGTACATTACCACCAGCCATCAGTGAATATGAGTTTGTTATTGTTGCATTAGTATTAGCTACTGGGCCACCTGCAATATACATTGTTGCAGCATTAGTGAATGTAACAGTTGTATTAGCTGCTGCCAAATTAGGTGCAGCAAATGCGTGTATTGCAGCATTAGCAATTGTTGCTGCCGCGGCTGCATTACCCTCAGTATATGTTGTAAATAATGAACGGAATCCCAAGTTACCAGTGATTGTTGATACGTTGCTGTTACCTGTTGCTACGCCTGATGCAGTATGAGCATTAGAAGTTATTGCTCCATTACCCACTGTAGTTATAATACCTGCTGCTGTTATAGATGCTATATTAGCAGTACCGGTAACACTGAAGTTAACGTTTGCATTTGATACTACAGTGATATTACTATTACCTTGAGCAAATGTGTTTGCTGTTACTACGTTTACGCCGGATATGTTACCGCCGGCGCCCGTACCAAATGTTACGTTAGTACCGGTAACCGCTAAGTTACCGGTAATGTTTGCTGTACCTAAGATGTTTGCACCAGTGCCAGTTACTACTAATACGTTTGCATTACCTATTGCTGATATGTTAACGTTTCCGTTTGCTACTGGTATACTTACATTACTATTGCCGTTTGCTATAGATGTTGTTGCAGCAATACCAGTTAGTAATACACCATTACCAATATAATAGTTTGCTGTAATGTTTGCTGTTCCGGTATTTAGTGTACCTGTAATGTTTACGCCAGTATTGGTTATAGTTACTACGTTAGCATTACCAGTAACACTTATAGTTATATTACCATTTGCTATTGGTGCAGACACATTACTATTACCGTTTGCTAGAGTAATACCAGTTATTAGTGAACCATTACCTACAAAGTAGTTAGCACTAATTGAGTTAGCACCTGTAATTGCGCCGCCAACTCCCCCACCAATTAAAACATTAGCAGCAGTAGCATTACCTGTAACAGATAACACATTTGACTGTATATAATTTGCACCAACAATAGAACCACCAATTCCTGCTCCAATTGTAACGTTGCCTGTTCCATCAACAACCATTACATTAGCATTTCCATTTGCAGAGAAAGTAATATTACCATTTACTACAGGAATATTTACATTACTATTACCATTTGCCACAGCAGCTACTGCACCAGCAACAATGCCTGTTAATAGACTACCATTGCCTATAAAATAAGCTGCATCTACATTACCAGTAGTAACTTTTAATAAATTAGTTGTTTTGTCAAATGTCAGATTAGCACTTGCGCCTGCTGCTCCTGCATCATTGAATATGACTTGAGTATTAGAACCTGCTACTGGTCCTGTTGCACCTGTTGCGCCGTCATATCCAGTAGCGCCTGTTGCACCATCTATGCCACTTGCACCAGTAGCACCATCTATACCACTTGCACCTGTTGCGCCGTCATATCCAGTAGCGCCTGTTGCACCATCTATGCCACTTGCACCAGTAGCACCATCTATACCACTTGCACCTGTTGCGCCGTCATATCCAGTAGCACCAGTGGCTCCATCTACACCTGTTGCACCTGTTGCCCCGTCATATCCAGTAGCACCTGTTGCGCCGTCATATCCAGTAGCACCAGTGGCTCCATCTA
>Ga0214919_10007933_pt1 | contig 14183 bp, 15 predicted proteins | sample LL1503_MetaG_FD_177994 | JGI IMG/M metagenome (GOLD analysis project Ga0214919, IMG submission 177994) | Freshwater microbial communities from Lake Lanier, Atlanta, Georgia, United States - LL-1503 | ecosystem: Environmental > Aquatic > Freshwater > Lake | place: USA: Georgia | collected...
GGCCTGGACCCGCGGGTTTTGTCGCCAGACCGCTTGGCCTGAGCAACACACTATGAAGAGATCGATCCCGAAATCTCGCGTCTGGAAATGCCCCTGCGCCATCAGATCAATTTGGCGGGATCGGTCAAACTGATGCCGGAGCAGTTCATGCCCATGTTGAGCCAGGACATCGCCCAGTTGAAGCGCGACAACGACCAGGTCAAGCAGCAACTGAGCCTGCCCCAAAATCTGCTGGCCTTCAAGCGCTGGCTCAAAGAGCAAGAGCGGGAATAGCTGCAACAGGCCAAGCGTGCTGCCAGGGGTTCGCGCGCGGTCGGCTTAGGGTTTTCCCGCTTGAGCGATAGGTTCTCAGTGTGGCATCATCAAAATGCCAAAAATTAGAAAGTATTCCTTTATGAGTCAATATCTCTTCAAGAATTTTCAGCTGCTTGAGCCTAGCTTGGATGAAATTAGGGGCGGTTATGAACTGCTAGTAGAAGGCGATACCATTCGAGAAGTATCTGACAAACCCATCAAGTCTGACCGTGCCACCGTGATTGATTGCGGTGGCCGCACTTTGATGCCCGGACTCATCGATAGCCATGTCCATGTATTTCTTAGTGAGGTCTATATTCGCAACCTTGAGAGCGTACCCTTGACCCTCATGACAGCACGCGCTGTTGGCCTAGTCAAGGGCATGATCGACCGTGGTTTTACAACAGTTCGAGACACGGGCGGCGCTGATTGGGGAATCAAGGAATCGATCGAAAAGGGACATATCGTTGGTCCCAGACTATTTATTGCAGGACAGGCTATTGGGCCCACAGGGGGTCATTCTGATTCACGCCGTCGCACTGACTACGGCATGCGCTGCCACTGCTGCAATGCAATGTCTTTTACCATGTGCGTATCGGACGGAGTGACCGAGGTGCGTCGCGCTGCGCGTGAACAGATGCGACAAGGGGCGGATCACGTCAAGATCATGATGTCCGGTGGCGTTGCGTCACCGTACGACCCATTGACCAGCCTGCAATTTAGTATGGAAGAAGCCCGCGCCGCTGTTGAAGAGGCGACGGCGTTCGGCCGCTACGTTTGTGCGCATGCCTACACCCCAGAGGCGATTACCCGTGCCGCACATGCTGGCGTACGGACCATCGAGCATGGTAATTTGATTGACGAAGCCGCTGCCAAGTTGATGGCAGAAAAGGGCATGATCCTAGTTGCCAATCTGATCGCCTACTATGCAATGAAAGAGCGTGCCGGCGAGTTTGGTATGACCGGTGACATGCTCGAAAAGAATGACATGGTTATCGACGGCGCGCTACGTTCCCTTGAAATATGCAAAAAAGCCAATGTGCCCGTGGCATACGGCACCGACCTGCTCGGTCAATTGCAGGTCGAGCAGTCACGCGAATTTCAACTCCGGGCAGAGGTGCTGACCCCAATTGAAATAATCCGGTCGGCCACCAGTGTCGGTGCCAAAGTCGTCCGAATGGAAGACAAATTAGGCACTTTAAGAGCCGGGGCTTTTGCGGACATGCTGCTTGTAAACGGTAACCCGCTTAAAGATCTAAGCCTGCTTCAACATCAGGGCCGTAATCTTGCATTGATCATGAAAGCCGGCCAATTTCATAAGAACGAACTGGCTCACTAGACAACGAAAAAAAACGACCAGAGGGATCGCATTGAAAGAAATTCGGTTAGGACGATTGACTTTGAACTGTATGGCCTCGATTTCGATGGCGTTCATTCTATTGCCCTTGTTTTTTGTCACATGGTTGGCTTTTTTTCAACAAGAAATTCCAAGCTTCCCGCCAGAGGGCTACACGTTTCGCTGGTTTTCGGAGGTAACGCGTAACAAAGCCTTCGCGAGTGGCTTCGGGCTCAGCCTACAGGTTGGTCTATTAGCAACAGCGATTGGCCTTTTACTCGGAGTGCCGGCAAGCCTCGCTGTTGTCCGAAGTAATTTTATCGGCCAACAATGGATCAATACGCTGCTGCTAGCACCTCTGGTTGTTCCAGGTGTGGTGCTTGGAACGTCACTTTATGTATTTCAAATTGAGGCGGAGGTAGCTACCAAATTACCCATTATGGGATCGTTTGCAGGTTTGGTAGCTGCCCATACATTGATTGTCATCCCGTGGACTGTACGCTTGGTATCCGCTAATCTCTCAGGCATGGATCGGTCGATTGAAGAGGCCGCTCAAAATCTCGGAGCAAATCGCGTTGTAACCTTTTGGCGCATTACGTTGCCAGCAATCAGACCAGGTATCGTGGCGGCGGCGCTGTTCGGTTTTGTCAATTCATTTGGCAATCTTGAGATGAGTCTGTTTCTTGTTGGGCCAGGGCGGACAACGCTGCCTATCGCGATTCTTCAATATTTAGAATGGAAAATCGATCCAACCGTTGCTGCTGCATCAGTGATACAAATTGTCATAATCGGTTTATCGTTGCTCATAACCGATCATTACGTCAAGCTCAGTCGAGTAGTTTGAATGGCTCAATTAGAACTTAAACATCTGACAAAAACTTATGACCATATGCCGGTCGTAAACGACGTCTCGCTGTCGGTCGCAGATGGTGAGTTTGTGGTGCTGATAGGCCCATCAGGATGTGGCAAAACCACCATTCTGCGTATGATAGCCGGATTTGTCACGCCGTCATCCGGTGTGATATCAATCGGGGACAAGGCGGTCACGGCACTTCCGCCTTGGCGTCGTAATTGCGGACTGGTTTTTCAAAGTTATGCACTTTTCCCGCATATGACGGTGGCCCAAAATATCGCCTTTGGCCTTGAAATGCAAAAGGTCGACAAAACCAGCATCGGTAAACGCGTAGAAGATGCGTTGCGCCTTGTTCGACTCGGAGGCTTCGAGGACCGTTATCCTCGTCAAATGTCTGGCGGCCAACAGCAGCGCGTGGCGTTAGCGCGGGCCCTGGCTATTCAACCCGATATTCTCTTATTGGATGAACCGTTGTCAAATCTTGACGCGAAACTGCGAGTGGAGGTGCGCCTTGAAATCCGTGAACTGCAGCGAAAGCTCGGTATTACGACAGTGCTTGTGACGCATGATCAAGAAGAAGCACTGACGATGGCTGATCGCTTAGTAGTTATAAGCGAGGGATGCGTACGGCAGATCGGTACCAAACGCGATATTTACGAGCGCCCGGCAGATCGATATGTAGCAGCCTTCATAGGCCGGAGTTTCTTTATAGATGGTCAGATCACGTCACCGGGAAATTTCCGAAGTAACGACGGACTGCATTTTCTAGTCGAGGATAGTGGTTTTATTGGGCTGGGCAGTCTTACCCTGCGCCCCGAACAACTAACGCTCGGAGCGGGATCAGAAGCATTGGACAATCGGTTTCTCGGGCGGGTGGAGTACACTTCTTTTCTAGGACCAGCAATCGATGTACACCTACTAATTGGTGAATCAACGCGTGTGGTTGTACAGTTCGCCAATCGAGATGGCGGCCATGAACCCAATAAGGACGATCAACTATGGATAGGATGGGCCAAAACTACCGGGCTTGTTTATCCTTTGGCAAACGAGCGGTAGGTTAAAGGAAAATTATTATGATTCATACGCAAAAAATCACTCCCAAGCGTCGCCAGCTGTTGCAGCTTGCAGCCATAGGGGCTAGCACGCTTTACCTGAGCCCTGTAGCCGCCCAGCAACAACGTGTCGTCGTTGGGACCTGGGGCGGAGATTACGCAAAATTGTTGACCAAAAATATTGACGATCCGTATTTAAAACCAAAGGGTATTGAAGTCGTACAAGACCAAGCTGCAGATGGGCCCCGTCGCGCGAAAATGGTTGCTGAAAAGCGCTTGCCACGTGGCTCAGTTGATGTTCAGGCTTTCTCAGCGGCTAATATGTTTGAGATGAATGGTGTCGATCTTCTCGAGCCCCTTGACTATTCCAAAATTCCGAATTCTAAGCTGCTAATTAGCAGTATGAAATACACCTACGGCATAGGTCAAATCTATTCAGGAAAGGTAGTTGTTTACAACCCAAAAATGATTAAACCGGCGCCTAGCAGTTTCAAGGACGCCTTTGATCCGAAGTGGGGCAACAAGAGTGGAATCATCGACATTCAATATATCTTTGTGATCATGGCGGCGTCTCTGGCAGCCACCAACGGGGCCTCAATGATTGATTTCGAAAAGGCCAAGGAGGTACTTCTCGCCTCAAAAAAGGCAGGTGTGCGTATTTATCCAACAAACGAAGCTTTCGCTCAGGCCTTGAAAACTGAGGAAATCAGTATCGGAATCATGTGGAAAGCACGGGCTGTCCAGTGGCAAAATGCTGGAATATCAGTTGAATCAGTTGCAGCCACGGAAGGTATCCCGCTTTATATTTCTGGATTCTCGATTTCAAAAAATGCACCTAATAAAGACGCTGCATACGCTTATATCAACGCCACCCTAGAGAAAAATGCGCAAGAAGCATTTGCAGTTGACATGGGATATAACGCCGCTATTACAACCGCCGTTGTGGCCCCAGATCTTCAAAAGCGTATCGGGTTTACTGCAGAAGAGCAGAAGCGACTCAAAGATTTAAATTATGAATACATTGCTAAAAACGATGCCGCCATGAAGGAATGGTGGGATAAGGTCTTCAAAGCTTAAAACGGCTATGCTGCGCGCGGAGGCTCACACTAGGACGGGACTAACCGCTGGTCTTTTAGTGGGCCCCGCGTCTTTGTTCGTTGCGATTACGCTTTTAGTTCCTGTCGCGATTCTGTTTCGCTATAGTCTTAATGCATTCGTCCCCGGTCAATTTATGGTCGATGCGTTAACCGCGGAAAATTACCTCAAATTTTTCTCTGATTCTTATTACACAAATATACTGATTCGAACAATCCGGGTCGCTACGATATGTACGTTAATTTGTTTTGTCTTGGGCTTTCCCCTTGCATATGTTTTAGCTAGAACACAGTCACGCTTTAAAAATATCTTTATTATTCTCGTTGTTCTGCCGCTTTTTGTCGGTAATGCTGTGCGCGCAGCAGGATGGATGGCCTCACTTGGAAACAAGGGTTTTTTTAATCAACTGCTGATGTCTCTCGGCATTATCACGAAGCCGATCGAGATTATGTATACCGAAACTGCAGTTTTAATCGGTATTATTGCGGTCAATCTGCCATACATGGTGCTAACACTTCAGAGCGTGATCGAGGGCATCCCGCCGGTCATTGAGGAGGCCGCTTTCAGTCTCGGTGCAAACCCAGCGAAGATGGCGCAAAGGGTGCTATGGCCGCTAGCCTTGCCGGGCGTTCTTGCAGGCGGCATTCTGACGTTCATTCTTGCCATGAATGCTTACGCAACGCCAGTCTTGCTGGGCGGTCCCAAGTTTCAAATGATGGGCCCGTTAGTCTATGGGCAGTTTGCACAACAAAACAATTGGCCGTTTGGCGCTGCGATTTCTTTTGTTTTAATGTCTGCCACGATCATTTTGATGCTCAGTGCCAATCGCCTGTTGAGGCAGCGACACATGGTCGCGTCTTCGAAAGGCTGAACAAATTGCTGCTAGTGACCCCATGAGAAAAGAGTATGATTTTTCAAAAGCACGGAAAAATCCTTATCCCTCGTAGTTGAAGAAACAAATAACCATAAGATTAGATGAAAACTCGATTGGCTACTCAAAGTTATTTCCGAACAAGTCGGAATTCCTTATCAGAGCTTGATCAACTTATACCTTTGTGACTGCGCAGCACATAGTCGCAAGTTAGATTTGATTTGGAAGTGATGTTGATCAAATTGCCGAATGTAATTGCTCCTTTGCCCGAACCGGCATGACAGCGCTGCCACTCTCCATGGACAAAGCGCTGGTGCTCTTTGACTTTTTCTGAAATACCTGGTTCTGGCAGTCCGGCGTTCAGCGCCCTCTGATGTGTAGGGCGCGGTCTCGGGGCGGCTGTGTTGTTGGGGAGGTCAGTCAGGGCGGGGCGCTTGTTTAGGTTGGCCTTTGCCAGCGGCTGAATTCTTAGTGGAAATCGCAGTTGAATGCCGCCAGAGGCTGGGTGGACTGCTGCGCTACTATCACCGCATAGCGGTGTAAGCGGTTGGTCAGCGTCTAGTGATGCAGGGGAGGGCGCTGGGGTCGGTTGAGTGGGCGCTGCGGCTGCTTGGGCTGGGTTGAGCGGGGGGTTGGTTGGTGTAAGTTTCAGTTTTTGGTTTGGCTGCTTGCCCAGGGTTGGCAGCGGCCGTCAACGGAGCGGTTTTGATCCAGAAATCGGTTCATATGGATATTTTGAACAGGTAAAGTTACATTTTAAGGGGATTGGAGTGGTCATTAGCGAGGCACAGAGATTAATGATGTTAGCGCCAAAGCCTGGCAGATTGAGGGTGGTTTTGGATTCAGACACCTACAACGAAATTGACGATCAATTTGCGCTGGTTCAGGTTTTGCTCTCACCTGATCGGCTGAATTTAGAGGCGATTTACGCCACTCCCTTTCATAATGCGCGATCTGAAGGTCCTGGTCACGGAATGGAACTTAGCTATGCAGAAATACTAAGAGTGTTATCGCGAGTGGGTGTTTCGGAGCGAGGCCTTGTATATCGTGGCGTAACCGAATTCGTTGGTTTTTCTAAGAAGGCGCAGGCTGCCGAAGCCGTAACGGACCTCATTGCTCGTGCTAGATTAGGTGGGCTGACAGATCCCCTCTACGTGCTGGCTATCGGCGCACTGAGCAACGTCGCCTCTGCGATCCTACAAGCGCCCGACATAGTAGAGCGCATCACCATTGTCTGGATGGGCGGTAACGGGCCAGATTGGCCACGCCACTTTGATCAACGAGGGGAATTCAATTTAAAGCAGGACATCGGAGCAGCTCAAATCGTCTTCAATTCAGGTGTGCCCCTAGTGTTAGTGGCGGCAATGCCTGTCGCCTCTCATCTTCGCTGCTCTGTTCCAGAAATTGAGAGGCATGTTGAGCCACACGGAGCTATAGGGGCGTTTCTGGCGAAACGATTCAAAGACTACAGCAGCAATCACTACGGGTGGACTAAGCCGATTTGGGATATGGCGCCGGTGGGTTGGTTACTTAACGCGGACTGGGCGCCAAGCAGTTTGATCCCCACGCCTATCATGTCCGATGAGATGCAATGGAATATAGACACGGACAGGCACTTGATGCGATACGTAGGTTACGTAGATCGAGATCTAATTTTGCGTGATTTTTTCACAAAACTTGCTGCAGGCTACTCGAAATATTTACCAAAGGCGATTGTTTAAGCATATCAGGCAGCGCTCTTAACTCGGTTTTCAAAATTAGATAATTTTAAGAAAAAATCTCGAAGAATGGGATCGCGCTGCACTTTGAAGATATAGCGCATAGCGTGTCTGGATCGGTCAACGCTCCAAGTAATTGAGTCGGTAAGTATTGGCGTTGGCACCAGGGCGCTCGGCGTCCAAGAAGCGTCGATCAGCCAGCCTATTGGAGCCATATCCCATATTTCTTTAGACCAGCCGACGTGTTGGTCTGCGTATCCCTTAAATCGCTGGGCAAGAAAATCCCCAATGGCCCCAAAAGGTTGAACATATCGCTCGATTTCAGCAACGGTGGAGTGCAGGTGCGAAGTCACGCCCTGGCAGGGCACCAAAACTAGCGGTACGCCACTGTCAAGCACTACCTGCGCACCACCAACGTCTTGCCGGAGATTAAACTCTTTTGTATTTGGCCATTCGAGAGCATGCCCCCCTAGCCACACAACGACAATTCGATCAGCAATATCTGGTGCCATCAACAGGGCAGATGCGACATTACTGATGGCTGCGATGGCAATAACATAGAGTGGAGCTTGCGTTGACGCAGTTCTAGCACGGGCGATTAGATCGTCGACGGCATCCGAATACTGTGCTGTTTTACTAGGACCCACATAATCCTTCGCGCCTCGGAATACAAAATCATTTGCTGAGTATTCAAGCCGCTCTAAAAGTCTGAATATCTCTGCGTAACTTAATTCCATTCCATGCTGCGGGCTGGTAGATCGACTGTTATGAAACGGAGCTGCATAAATAGCTTCAAGCCCGATACGTTCAGGCGAAAGTAAAGTCTGTACGATCGCGAACTGATCATCGATCTCATTAAAGGTGTCCGTATCTAAAACTGCTCGAACCCGGCCTACCGGAGACTCAAGCATTTTAAGCCGATCATTGTCTGAAAGTATTTTCATAGTCTTATCCATTTAAAACAAAATCTCAGAGGTGAAACATCAGACATCATCAGTCTATAGTGGCTTTAACGGCATCCTAATTACAACCAGGCCGACAGTCGTCAATTATTCATGACGAGTAAGGCATATTCGCGAAATTAAATTAAGAATCATTATTATTTTCAGGAAACTCTGCTTCCACCTTCGAACTTATGTAAACAAAGCGGGTTGGGAGTGAGATGAATGACGTCTCCAATGCCTGGATCAAAATCTCCACTAGCCCGCACAGTTACCGCTCCAATGCTTGGAAGATCGACATACAAAATTGTATCTGATCCAAGTCGTTCAATGTGGCGAATTTTCCCCCTCCATTTTCCATCATCCCTCGAAAGCGTAAAGTGCTCAGGCCGAATGCCTATTTTGCTAACACCATATTGCAATGCTATCTCGCCCTCAATAAAATTCATTCGTGGGGATCCGATAAAGCCGGCCACAAAAGGGTTTGCAGGACGTTGGTACAAATCGATTGGATGTCCAATTTGTTGCACACAGCCATCGTTAAGAACAACGATTGTGTCCGCCATGGTCATTGCTTCCACTTGATCGTGCGTAACATAGATCATAGTGGCTCCCAGCTTTGCGTGGAGCTCTGCAATTTCAACACGCATTTGTGTGCGCAGCGAGGCATCAAGATTAGAAAGCGGTTCATCAAAAAGGAAGACTTTCGGATTACGAACTATTGCGCGCCCGATAGCCACGCGCTGCCTCTGACCACCTGATAACTCCCGAGGATACCTCTCAAGTAAATCTTGAAGTTGCAAAACTTCCGCTGCTGCTTTAATGCGATTGAGCCGTTCAACTTTCGGAATTTTTGAAATTAGTAGACTAAAACCGATATTCTCAGAGACTGTCATATGCGGGTATAACGCATAAGATTGGAAGACCATTGCTATTCCCCGATCAACCGGATCAAGGTGCGTTACATCGTCGTCCCCAATCAAGATTTGACCCTCTGAAACATCCTCCAGACCAGCAATCATTCGCAACAACGTAGACTTGCCACAACCGCTTGGTCCTACCATTACCGTAAAAGAACCCGCCTGTACCGTGAAGTCAACCCCTTTTATGACTTGCACTGGTCCAAATCTCTTTTTTAAACCCTTGACTTGAACTCGAGCCATTATTAATTCCTAAAGCTTACTTTGATCTGAATACGTCACGGATTCAGGTCTAAATTAAATATTACAACTATAAATTTGGAAAAAATATCAAGTAGTATTTTATATATTTTATTTTAAGTCGACACCTACAAGTGCACTAACGAATTGTTTTTGAAAAATTAAAATAAAGATCAGTGGAATGAGTCCAGCAATAGTTGATGCTGCAAATTGTTCATTCCAAAATATGGAGTATTCACTCTGCATTCGAGCGACTGCGACTTGAATAAGGCGCAGTTCAGGTGATGGTGCTGCAATCAATGGCCAGAGAAAAGATTCCCACTGGTGTATGAATATCCATATACCCGCTCCCACTGACACTGGCATTGTTAGCGGCATACAGATTGATCGGTATATGCGCCACCATGAAGCACCATCAGCGCGGGCAGCTTCGATCAATGCTTTTGGTATATTTGCGAAAAACTGGCTGTATAAGAATATAACCATTCCGCTGGCGACAGCCGGGAGGATTAAAGCATAATAAGAATCATACCAACCAAGTTGTCTGATAAGAATGAATAAAGGGATCGCAATTGCTTCAAAAGGAATACTAAACGAAAGCAGCACGATTAGAAAAAGTACAGGCTTGCCGGGAAAGTCGAAAAAAGCAAAAGCAAATCCAGCCAGTGAGTTGACAAAAACTCCAAGGGCGACGGTTATAAAAGAAACCAAAAGAGTACGAATTACTACTGGACCAAAACCCTTCTCTATAAAGATGGACTGATAGGCGCTAAGGTCGCTTCCAGGTAAAAAGGCTTTAATAGAGAATGGTGCTAGATCTGAAAAAATAGTCTCATTTGCTTTCAATGATGAAACAGCAGGCCAGAGGAAAGGTACCAACGTAATTATTAATCCTAATATTATAAGAATATACCAAACTAATATCGGCCATTGTTTGGAGATGTATTTTTTATCCATAATAATCGTGCTTTAATGTTTGGGTCTAAAAAATCTGATCTGAATTCCTATTATTATTAAGATTAAAACTGTCAAAATCGTTACGATTGCCATCGATCTACCATAATCTTGGAATGCGAAACCGCTTCGATAGGCTTCATACATCAAAACGTTAGTTGAGTTGCGAGGTCCTCCTTGTGTCAAGATGAACATTGGAACAAATAATACAAAATTAGCAGCAGTATCAGCAACAGTAACAAAAAGCAAAGATCGGCGAAGAAGGGGCAGAGTAATATATCGTATCTGGTCTAACACCCTTGCTCCATCTATTCTGGCGGCCTCATAGAATATTTTTGGTATGTCTTGCAGGCCTGCGAGCAGAAAAAGCATCCACAATGCGACTCCTTTCCAAGAGGCGATTAATATAATACTCCAGATTGCCTGCGTTTCACTGGTTAAAAATGGTTGTGGAGCAACGCCAAGGACATCAAGAAAACTGTTCAGCAATCCCTTATTAGGGTTGAGCAACAAACCCCAAACTATTGTCGCGACTGGTAGAGCAACACCGACAGGAAGCAAAAATAGTGTTCTGATTGTGCCAATGAAACGAGAGGTACGTTGTAAAAGTAAAGCTAAAGCCAGCGCGAGTGAAATTTGAATTGGGTTAATGAATAATGTCAACAGTACTGTTGCCTTTACTGACCGCCAAAATACAATATCATCCCATAACATTTGATAATTTTCAAAACCAACAAAAATAGTATTGGCTTTGGCACTACCGTAAGTTGCTGTAAATAAGCTTTCCCAAAAGGCGAGGAGGACCGGGTAAGCACGAAAGGCTATTAATCCAAGAAAAGCAGGGAAAAAAAATAAAAAAAACGTCAGGTACCTAGTGTACTTTCTACGGGTCATTAAATTATTTTTTTTGGCAATGATAGATACTTTGGTTGTCATATTCTGTCTTCAAACTATTTTCCTTGGAAATAGCGTACCAACGTTGTCTTAATCTGAGCCCACGAGATTTGTCAGGGCAATTGACAAATAGGTGGGGCAAATTTTTTTCAAATTATCGGTAGCGACGTAACGCAGCTGTGATTCGCGCTTCGGTTTCGCTCAATACTGTTTTTGGATCTCCGCCATTTCGAATGTCTTCCATGGCATTGTTAACCAGTTCTTCAAATTCAAGATATGCAGGTGTTCGAGCTCGAACAACGCCTGTATTTGTCGCCTCCCAAGCTGCTAACTTTTTTACAGAATTGAGAAACTTGGGTTGCTCATTGATATAACGAAGCGCTGCTTTATGGCTGGGCAGACGACCGTCTATGTCAAGTGTTTCAACAGCGATTTTTGGGTTTGTAGTCAGGAAACGAACTAGCTGAGCGGCCTCCTTCGGATATTTGGTATGTTTCCATACACCAATATGCCAAGAATTGGTGGGAGTTACTGGCTTGCCGCCTGTGAAATACGGATGCGGCACGAATCCATACTTTACCCCAGATTTGTCAAAGTCTATGGACCTCGGCTCTAACCCAACAAAGTACGCTACCTTACCACTTGCAAACATACTGACTGTTTCAGTTGGATTTACACCTTTGGGTGATATTTTCCATTTATTAAAAAGATCACCATAGAAAGTGAGCCCATTAATCCAGCCTTCGTTGGTCAATTGCCCCGCCACAGACAGGCCATCCTTTGACATGCCTGAGCCCCCGCCGAGAGATTCGGGTAAAACCTGCAACTGATAATAACGACTGACTTGATCGAACATCAGACCCCATATGCCAGATTCAGGCTTTGCTATTTTTCTTGCATTATCGACAACCTCAGCCCAGGTTAGTCTTTTATCTAGGGCGGCGGATGGATAGGGAATACCGGCTTTGTCTAGCAATTCCTTATTATAATACAAAACTTGACTTGAGTTATTCAATGGGGGGGCCCAAATCTTACCCTTCCACATTGCCGAATTAACAGCCGCAGGCACCCATAATTCGTCAGGATTTGCACCTACGAAATAGTCGTTGAGCGGTAATAATAATCCTCGTTCGGCATAGGACGGTGTTAGCGGAGCATCTACAAAAATGACGTCGACATCTTTCACTTCTGCTTTAGCTGATATCTCAATCTTCTTTAGTAAGTCACGAAATGGTAAATCTTCGGTTTCGACCTGAATTCCTGTTTCTTTGGTGAATGTTTTTATCGCTGGTGTAAGTGCAACTGGCGCCCAATTACCGATAAGCACTTTCAATTTGACTTGGCTTTGAGCCTGAGCCTGAGCCATTGCAACGGAGCCCAGCGTAATTGCTATGGTAGCCACGATATCAATGAATAATCTGCGTTGTTGCATTTTTAATCTCCTTAAGTCTGTGTGATATGAGGTTGTACTACGTGGAAAAACGGTAACGATAGTAAGTTTAAGTGCGAATAAACTCTCTAATCATGGCTAACATCTTCCCATAAAAAACGGGAGCTGGGCTAAGGAAAAACCCTTGCTAAAAGTGATTGGGGCCCTAGTGCTGGTGGGCCGGGTACGGTTACTTTCGCAGTCCAAACGTCCGAAACGTCTGCTCCCCAGAGTCTTAGGGTGAGGCGTTGGTGCCCCGTGACCTTTTATGAAATGCCTGGGTCTGGCAGGTGCCCCGCTTGCGCTAGCCTCACGGCTCGGCCGCGACTACTGCGCTGCCTTTGAGCTCGATTCGTGGCACCACTCGCGGCTCAGTCGCGCTTTGGCAATAACCGCACGGCGCTGTGCCGGCGCCGGGGCAATGTGGTCACGCACAATGTGCTGACCTGGCGTAACAAAGACACCAAGCAGGTGGCCGGGGTCATGGGCCCATGTTTGACGAGCTCGACAGCTTCGAGCAGCCCAGCACGATCGTGGTGGATGTGATCGGCCATCGGCAGGTTTTCTGCACATTTGCCCCCAAAGTGCCGATTAGCCATCCCGAAGCGCAAAGAATCACGAAAAAAAGTGATGCAACCTATTCTGCGCGAATCTTACCGACTGCCCTTCCTGCCTAGGGTAGTGGTGACGCAAACATTGGTGTCCCATCACTCCGATACCTCCCACGGATTGATGAGGGTTACTCCTGTAGGCTTGAAATCAGCGATGTTGCGAGTGACCAACGTCATGCCATGCACAAGGGCAGTGGCCGCGATGAGTGCATCGCGCTCGCCGAGCTTGTCGGGTACATGCAGCCGGGCGCAGCGTAGTGCCATGGCGGTATCGAGAGGCAGCGTGCGGCCGGAAAACTCGGGCAATACCTGCTGTTCCAGCCACGAGCGCAGTATGGCGCCTTGGGTCGCATCCTTGCGCTCAATCGTCAGAACGCCAAGATCTAATTCCATGATGGTGATGGCCGACACAAAGAGATCGGCGGTATCAACGCTTTGTGTCCATGCCGTCACGTTCGCATCGGCCTTGCCAAGTCGGACCTCGCGCAGCTCGGACACCACGTTAGTTTCGAGAACAAACATCATGAGAAATCAGCCGGCCGGCTTTGGATGGTCACACGCGGAGGCTCAATCTCAATGTCGGCGATCCCCGGCATTGCCAGCGCGTCGGCGATATTGCGCTGCTGTTTCGTGAGCTTCTCGTAGTCGTCAAAGCTCAAAAGCACATGGGCGTGTTTGCCCCGGTCTGTGATGAACACCGGCCCATTGTTCGCTGCCCGTTTTGCCTCGCTCGCCCCTTGATTGAACTCGCTGCTTGATAAGGTGGTAATGGTCATGCCTCACCTGCTGACCGACCCAAATTCAAACGGCGACATTAAACTGTCATATATTTCCAATACAGTCGAATCATGGAAGATAAACACGTCATCAAAGCACTTGCTGCTCTGGCTCAGCCCAACCGCCTCCAGATTTTTCGCTCGTTGGTAGTGAAGGGGAGTGATGGACTGACGCCTGCATTGATTGCTGAAGAATTAG
>Ga0214919_10007934_pt1 | contig 14182 bp, 11 predicted proteins | sample LL1503_MetaG_FD_177994 | JGI IMG/M metagenome (GOLD analysis project Ga0214919, IMG submission 177994) | Freshwater microbial communities from Lake Lanier, Atlanta, Georgia, United States - LL-1503 | ecosystem: Environmental > Aquatic > Freshwater > Lake | place: USA: Georgia | collected...
TAAACGTACTAGATTCTACTTTTTTCGAGATGTTTTCTTAGTAACCTTCTTAGTAGTTTTACGTTTTCTACCACCAATCTTTGTAGTTTTTTTACTACTACCTAAACGTATACCACCTCTTCGTGTTGTTTTCTTAGTATTTCTCCTTTTAGGATAGTCATCTTCATCATCGTCATATTCATTATCTTCATCACTATCTTCATCACTGTCATCTTCATAATGTATATGTGTCTTACCATTTTCAAGTGTAATTGTTCGACGATCTATAAATTCGTCGTCTTCATCTTCTTTGCGTCTATCTCTTTCTCTTTCTTTATTCCTACCTTTAGTACTAGATGCTTTTTGTTGTTTAGAACCACGACCATCTCTGTAAATGCTTGATTTGCTATTAGATTTTCTTATATTTTTTTCGGCTTTTCTTTGAGCTTCATCTGCTTTTCTCGCACCTCTATCGGCTCTCCTTTCGCTCTCTTCTTTGCGTCTTTCGTTAGCGGCTAGCTTTGCTTCATTTCTTGCCTCAATTTGCTGTTGTTTTTTGCTATTATCTTGTGGTTGAGAATGATGAGATTTCTTTTTACTATTTTTACCTCTTCCTTTACTTTTACGACTTCTACTTAATTCAACTTTCATAGGTATATTATATTACTAGAATAAAATTGAACAATTAAATATAAAACTATAAGTATAAAATTATATATATATATAAAATGGGCGTACCTGGATTCTTTGCCTGGATATTAAAGAATTATAAAAAAACAAATATTATTTCAAACGTATCAACATCTGATTTAAAAATATCAAATATTTTTATTGATGCTAATTGTTTAATTCATCCACAATGTTTTAGTATCTTAAATGATAATAAAGATCTCAAAAATATCGATCGTTTAGAAAGTAAAATGATTAATCAAGTCATTTTTTATTTAAATAAAATTATTGAATTAGTTAATCCTGATTCTCTTATTTATATTGCGATTGATGGTGTGGCTCCTATGGCAAAGATTAAGCATCAACGAACTCGCAGATTCAAGTCAGTTAGAGATAATGAAATCAAGAATGATATTCGAAGAAAGTATAAAGTAGAAGAAGAACATTTGTGGTCAAATGCCTGTATTACACCAGGAACACAATTTATGGAAAAATTAAATAAAGCGATTATAAATTACATCAATTTTAGCAAGGCAAAAGATAATAAGAAAAGAATGGTTTTATTTTCATCATCAAATACTCCAGCAGAAGGAGAGCATAAAATTTTACAATATATACGTAGTAATCCCCCGAAGGAATCTGATATAAGTGTTATCTATGGATTAGATGCGGATTTATTATTTCTATCATTGGCGACTCATAATAAGAACATATATTTAATTCGTGAATCGAATGAATTGGGTAAAGAAGCAGAAACTAGTATTGAAGGTAGTTTTAATTATGTAAGTATTGATATTTTAAGAGAATGTATTATAAATGAAATGATCTTTAGAATAGCAGATGAAGGAGATCTAAAAATGGAAAATAGAATAAAAGAAAATAGCAGGAAATTTATCAATGATTTCATATTTGTTTGTTTTCTACTTGGGAATGACTTTGTGCCAAATATTGTATCATTAAGTTTAAAGACATCTAGTAAAAAAATAGATAATGGTTTAGATATTATTTTAGAAAAATATAGTAATGTTTTTAGAGATATTAATAATAATTCTAAAGAATTCAAATTTCTAGTAAATGATTGTAAAATAAATTATAAAATGTTTAAAGATTTTTGTAAACAGTTAGCTGATCATGAAGAAGATTTTCTTAAGCAAATTGCTTCCAATAAACGTTTCTTTCCTCAACCACAAGGTACTTTATCCGAGTGCGAATTAGAAATATTTAGATTAGATAATTTATCTTTCAAAATTAAAGATCCAATCATGTTAGGAAGTAAAGGAGATAAAGAAAGATATTATAAACATTACTATGATATTGTTTTACCTTCACCAAAAATTAATGATATGTGTAAAGAGTATATTTATGGACTGTTCTGGATTAATAATTATTACATGAAAGATTGTATTGACTGGATATGGTGTTTTTCACATCATCAAGGATTATTCATATCTGATTTATATAAATATATGGAAAATCTTAAAGAGGACGTATTTAATGAATTATTTGTAAAACCTAAGAATAATAACTATAATAAAGTAAAACCATTCGAACAATTGATGATGGTTTTGCCACAACAATTAAATTTTTTATTACCACTTCAACTTCGTAAAATACTACAAACTGATGAAAAAATAAAGAAATTATCTCCAGTTCATTTTGAACAAGATATGTTATATAAGACAAAACTATGGCAATGTATACCAGAAGTTGATATGATACCATATGAATATATTGAAGAATTAGTTTCTAAAATTTCATTTAATGAATTAGATGAAAAAAGGAATAAAACAAAAAAGGTTTATCAGAATGAGATGTAAACTTATAACCTTACAAACCTTAATTTAGGAGGCCTTTCGGGCAAAGATTCCAATTTACAATTATAACATTCCAGTGAAAAAAGATTCGGTGGAAGCACTGGTAATGACTTGAGAGGGTTTCGGCTACACCGAAGATCTTCCATTGTTATTGGAAACTCAGAAAAGCTTGTTATTTTATTATTTGAACAAAATAAATTTAAGAGCTGTGGTGGTAGATCTATTTCAGTAAGAAGGTTATTCATAGCATTTAGTTCCAACAATCCAGTCGGTAACTTTGGTAGTTTGATCAATTTATTATTACTAACATCAAGTACACGGAGGGTTCCATCAACTGGAATCCAACCATCGGGTATTTCAGTTAAATTGCTGTCACTTAGATTTAGATATACTACGCCAGTAAGATCTATTTCTAGGAGATCAGCTGTTGTTAATGGTTTATTAGTTTTTCGGATGAATTTTCCGCCTGCGAGTTTTGAAAAGATACTCATGAGTACATATTATAGTTGATTGAATTATTAATATAATTTTCAATTTTTTAAAATATTTTAGATTATAGAAAAAGATAATGTCAGTCGAAAAAGATAAAAATTTTACTAATTTGAATTCAAGATATAAGACATATCTTGAAGAAATAGATAAAATATTAGCATCATTTGATGTAAGAAAAGAATATTCATTTGATGAAATAAATCAAAAATACAAAATAATTTCACAAATAAATACAAAGAATTTAATAGTTGAAAAAGATATTGAATTATTATTTAATAATTACGAAAAAACAAATCAAACAATATCTAAATTAAAAAGTTTATTAAAAAAAAGAAATAAACATATCATCTCAAATTTATTACGATCATCCATATATCGACAATACATCGACAAATTACATAAAGATTTAAAAAAACCATTAAGCAAAATTGAACCAATAATTTTAGAAATAATAAAAAAATATTCGATGTCATGGAAATGTTGTTGGTCTATCTTATCAACTACTGATGATGGAAATATAACAAATTTTGAAATATTTGATTTAAATGATCTATCATATATAAAAGAAAAATTAAGTATATAAAATGAGTTGAATATATAAAATAAATAAAATAAATTAAATATATAGTCATGACTGATAATTCAAGTACATTTATTAAAACGATTAATACTGAACATATTTCTAGTAGAATATTATTTATAAGAAATCTATTAAAGGGTAAACAATTGGAACCAATTATTATGATTGATTTTGACCATTGTAATACTGAATATATCGAAAAAACACGGGACGAATATGATGTACGAAATATAATTTATAAAAAGGTTTTAGATTTCAATAAAATTATTAATGAAATTGGTGGCAAATTAGAATACATTAAATCTGGTACAACCGGTCACACCTTCAAAGGTACATCAATTATAGATCCGGTTGATAAATCAAAGAGTCTAAACTATGCTGTAAAAATAGTAGCATATCCTAAACGAGAAAATTATGGAGATGTGAATGATGTAGAACGTCCTGAAAATGCTGAATTAATAATGTTGAGAACATTAAGTTATTTTGTATGTAATCAACAAACACCACATATCGTATTACCTATTGCGACATTCAATACTGAAATGAAACCATTTGTTAATTTAATAAAGGATAATGCGAAGGGAAATAAGAAATTTGAGGATTTTTTGAAGAAGTATAAACATGGTGATTATTATGATAAAATATCTGTTTTAATATCAGAATGGGCAAATGGTGGAGATCTATTAGATTACATTCGAAATAATTATAAAACGATATCATTAAAGGAATGGCGAGTAATATTATTCCAATTATTGAGTGCCTTAGCAGTTATACATAAAAAATACCCATCATTTAGACATAATGATATGAAAGCAAATAATATATTATTACAAATTTCGGATAATAAATCTAATCAAACAAAATATCGGTATAAAGTAAATGGAATGGAATATATGGTACCAAATATTGGTATCCAAGTAAAATTATGGGATTTTGATTTTGCTTGTATTCCGGGAATAGTGGACAATGCTAAGGTGGATGCGGAATGGACTAAAAAAATAAATATTAAATCTCAAATGAATCGATATTATGATATTCATTATTTCTTCAATACGTTGACAAAGAAGGGATTTTTTGATAATTTTTGGGATGCGCCGGAAATTCCGCAAAAAGTAAAGGAATTTGTAAGAAGAATCGTACCAGAAAAATATGCTGAGGGAGAATTCGTTAGTGAAAGAGGTAGAATATTAATAGATAAAGAATATACTACACCGGATGAAATAATAAAGATTGATCCATTTTTTGAAAAGATGCGAATTAAAAATTAGCTTCTAGCAAGATAATATGATACTAAGGCAGCAGCAATAATTACAACATATAAAAATGGTACTGAATATTTTTTATCCTTTGATAAAACTAAAATTTTTAAATCCATATTATCATTAAATAACATTTTTGGTTTTTGAATAAGAATAATGGCGATTATAATACCGTAAATTAAAAGAGTAGTTTTTAATTTTGTATCAAGTTCGAATGGCATATATATTGTTTATATAAAAAAATTATAATTTAATCTTTAACTGTTTAACTAGTTTACTAGGTTAAATTTAGACTCCTCTATAATCATTAGTTTCTTTATCATCAATAAATAATGTTCTAAAAAAAACATTACCATTTGTATTATATCTTTGATTTGCTTTATTAATAACTGCTTCAGTTTTAACAGTAAATGTATATTTATTTTTCTTATCACTATAAGATTCTTTTCTTATATTAATTGAAAACTCTATTTCTAAATTAACCTTGTATTGTTCATCTATTTCTTCACCTTCAATACGATTAAACTTTATGAATGATACAGTATATAAATTTCGTCCCATATCAGTTATTTTATTAACTAGATATTTTGCTATAAATTCAAATGGTTTTGAATTATTGTCGATTGGTGAAGGATTTCTATCTTGAGGATTATATACAACTTCTTGATTTTTATTAACTAAAAGTCTGATTCTATCTAAGGAATCATTAACAGCTTTAAAATATTTTAATTTCTTTTTATCTAAATCATTATCAAAATCTAAAGGATAATAACGTTTTGGTTGAGATTGTGATAAATCATTTAAATCATAGGCGTTTAATCTATATTGTGAATAGTAGTTACGTGTGTCCATTTTTTCAATTTTCTTAGGTGTTTTATAATAAAACAAATACCAAGTAATTATAAGAATAATAAATAATTGTAAATATAAGTTCATTTATATATATTATATATAAAAAAAATCATTTGAGAAATTAACCAGTTAACCAGTTTACCCAGTTTACCCCAATTTAACCCAATTTAAGCATCTCGCACCTCAAACTTAGTAAATTCATCATCAGTATCTGGATCATCTAATTCTTCATCTGGTAAATCTTGTTCAATATCAAGAGCATCTTTTTCTTCCTGTGAATCTTCATTTAATTGTTGTACTTTTTTAACTTCTTCTTCAGTTTGATTAAATATTAAATCGGTTGTTTGATCATATGAAATTATTTCAGCATCTGATTCAATCATATATTTAAATTTTCTAAATTCAATATGATTTAATTGTTTATTAAATAAATTGTAACAATAATTTATGATGTTTGCGATTAAAAATACAAGATTTGATTTGGTATAATTATCATTATTTAATTCAATTAAATATGCTAATTCTGATAATGTATAAAATAGAATTACATGATCATTATCTTTCAATGAAATTAAATTACTAGCATCAATAAATTTTTCATTATAAAGTAAACTTTTAAATGTATAATCTAAATCATTATCATGTAAGATGCCTTCATTTAATAAAGACCAATTAATTAGAATCTTTTTATTATTTTCTTTATTAGTATTAATATATTTAAATTTTGATTGGAAATTCAGAACAATTTGGGCATCTTTGCTAATTAAAACATTATTACTATTAATATTTGAATACTTGTTTGAAGTAAAAGTATTATTTTGTAATTTATCAACAATTTGAATCTTTTTTTTATTCTTAATTTGATATATAATTTTTTGAGAATATTCCATAAATTTTTTTAAAGCATTAATACGATTTCTCATAATTTCATTAATTATCTCTTTATTTGTTTTTTTTTCTCTGGTAAAAATATCTGTGGTTTTATAATCTGATATATTAATGTATTTATTATCAAATCCTAAATATCGTAATTTATTTTCAATTGAATAATTTATTTTTATAAATTTACCAGTTCCTTTAACATCAATATATTTATCACCTTTTTCTTTATACCCTAATAAATTATTTTCAATCGCACTGTAATAAATATCATATATATTTTTTTTAATGATTAATACATCTTGTTTAAAATGTTCATGATCTGGTTTATAACTAACATTTTTAATATATGATATTTCTGAACTTTGTCCCAATTGATTATGATCTATAATATAAACATTTTCAGATAAATAAATATTTTCATTATTAATATTAATATCTTTACCAATAATAGATTCTAATTTATTAATGAACGTTGATATTAATTTATCATAATTAGAATCATAATATTTTTTATAATTTTCATTCATTTTTTCAATAAAACTTTGTTCTTTTTCTATTTTAATTTCATTTTTAATCATATTTATTTCTTCATTTTCTAGATACTTATTTAGAAAAATATTACGAGATTCTCTTAATAAATTATCTATTTTTTCAATATCATTTGTAGTATATTTATTTAATTCTTCATCACTTAATGCGCTAGTTCTTTTAGAACCATCCATATTAAATTTTTCAAATAATAATTTTTTGGTGAAATCAAGTATTTTTTTTTCAATTGGTTCAATCGGTATATTTACTTTCAAAAACTCTCTTTCTTTTGTTATCATTGTTTCATATAGTATATATTTACGATCCGGTAAAAAATAAGATTGTATTATACCTGTTAATTCATTTGTAGAATGTTGTGTACCAACTCTAATTTTAATTTTATTATTATTTATATCAATTATAGATGCCATTAAATTTTCTATTTTTTCTAAAGTTTCTTTCGCACTAACATTATTATATTGTGTATTTAATTTTAAAAAGAAACGTGTTGAAATAGTATCAAATAAATAATTATTTTTATTATTACTAAATGCTTCGGTGATAGTATTTAATAAATGGATCAATGTATTTATTATTATATCCATACCAATTTTTAAAAATGCTTTATTTTCTTTAATATGAGGATCAAAATACCATATATTAAATTTAATTAACATACCAGCAATATAATAAATTAAATAACATAATATTTTATAATTCTTAATTGGTCTAATATCATTTGAATTATTTATACGAATATTCAAATTATTAAATAATGAAAATCCTAATTTTTCAAATAATACATAATTATAATTTTTATCAAAATTTAAGAAGAATACTTGATTGTTACTAATATCTAATATCATTAATAATAGAATATATGAAACAATGTTATTATATTTATATTTTTTATATTTATCTGTATCTTGACTGGTATATGTAAATATTTCATTATCTAATTTAAATAAGAAATAATTTGTAATAGATTTATTAATACCATAAAGTTTCTCAGCATTTTCAAGATTTTTTTTTCTAATTGCTGGATTATTTTCAAGAATTAATTGATTTGTCGTTTCAATTAAATCAATTGTTGTTTTTGTAATTTCTTGACGTTTTAATCGTACAATTGGTATATTTCCAACATAAGAATTTAAATTGATTACATAACCAATTCTTTCAATAATTTTATCAATATTTTTAATTGATTTTATAAATTTTTCATATTTTGATAATTCTTCTAATGGTTGTGATGAAGATGATAAATTTAATGTAAATACTCCACCTTGAAAAGTATCGGCAACAAATTTTTTGATATCTAATAATTGTGAACAACTTTTACATACAAAATCACCTTCTACACTATCCTTTTTATAATTTTTAATAAATTCATATAATTTTTGATTAAAAAGAGATGGATCTCTATTTCGGAACATCATAATTTTATTAAATGTAACTATATGTTGGCATGTAGCATTTTGTAATATTGAATCTTCAGTAGATATAACTTCTTCTTCGGATACATTTATAATATATTCATTTTCTTTTGTTTTTTTTATGGTTGGTATTTTGATTAATGGTGAATTTATACCAGGTATTTTATCTTCATTTTTATCATATTCATTAATAGTTTTTGGTATTTTCATATAATATAATAATTTTTGTATCTTTGCGTAGTATTCATTTCTAACATTTAATTTAACAAAACGATCTTGTATATAATTAATTAATTTTTTTAAATAATATATATTATCAGGAGCTAAATTTATTTCATTTGTTAAAATTTCATATGTCAATGTAGATATATTATTATAAATATTATCTAATAAGTTTTTTAAATATGATTCAAAATTATTTTCACTAACAGTTTGATATTTATTTGTAATTAATTTGTCTTTTTCAATATTAAAAATCCAATAAATTATTTTTTCTTTATCCTTCGCACTACTTAATATTTCTGCTAATAAATTTAATGTCGTTTCATATCCATTTTCACCTAATGTTCGAATATTTATAAAATCTTTTAATGCCATACATCTAATTCTCATATTGTTTTCAAATAATGAGATTGGTAAAGCAACGCCAACAATATGAGCATTAATATCTTTAGATAATGGTCTTAAATCAATTGGTCTATTATATGATCCAACTATATTTGTATTATCAATATGTTCTAAGTTTGAGTATCTAATAGCATCAATATAATTTTTTAATTTTAATTCAAAACCAACAGAAGCAAAATTTTTAAAATTAATGTAAGGATATTGTCTCATATGTTTTAAATCACTATAATATTCACTATTATCAAAATTTACTCTTCCCATATTCATGAATTTATTTATGATAGCTATTTCTTCAGTATCATTATACAAGACAACTTTACGATTTAACATTGGTTGATAAAATAATTTATCAATATCTCTTCTATCTACACCAGGTAAATAATAATCAGTAACTTTATTTATTTTGGTTACAATATATTTTAATTTGGTATCATTACGTTTGGTACTTTTTTCATTTGTATTAATTTTGGTACTTTGATTTCCTTCTATTTTTTCATATTTTTCACTATCTTTGTGATATCTTAAAAAATCATCGGTGATGGGTATTAATAATTGTTTTTCAAATAATTCATTTATTTTTGAATCGGCACTTACATAATGTAAATCAACATTATCATAATCTAATAGAATTCCATATAATGACTTACTTAATCCTGATTGTATTTCATTAATATCTAATAAACTTTCAATGGTTGCATAATCAATTTCTTCAAATTTAGAATCAATAATAGTAATATATTTAAATTCAGCATTTGCTACATTTTCTTCCTCAAAAATTTGTAAAATATTAACTTTATCCTCCTTTTCATAAATATTGTTAAATATTACTAATAATAATATATTGTGATTTCGCTCAGATACTGTTAACTCAGATAATGCTTTTAATATACTTTCATTAATATGGTTATCAATAAATTGTTTAGCATACAATATATCGCCTTCTACATTTTCTAACTTTTTATCTATTACTAAATTAATATTATTGAATAATTTATAAGAATTTATAATTGTTGAATTTAATATTGATGTTAATTGGCTTAATTTATTTGAAACAGATATATTTAATACATTAACTATAAATTCATTTTCTCTATTTTCAATATCTCTTTCGTAATTAAATTGAATACCAAAATAGATAATACAATATATAATGATATACTTTTCAATTATATCATTTATTTTTGTTATCTGCTGTTTTTTTGTTAATAATTCCTCTAATTTTGAAGAAGATTTATTTTGTTTAATATATTTTTCAATTATGTTCAAATATAGTACATCTTTTCCAAATGTTTTTATTTTTGTAAATTTTTCATTCTTTAAATCTTCATATATTATATTTATACTGTCATAGATAATTTCATCTATTTTACTTATATGACTCATTTATAATATAATATATATTTTTTTTTATCGTGAAAAACTTATAAAAATTACGTTTTCTTACAGGCATCATTACGAGCATTTAAAAATTATTATTTAAGAATGCTCTTAATTTGCCCTAAATAAAAAATTGATAATTCTATATTATACTTAAAGCCAACTATATAATTATTACAATATGGCACTTTCAATTTTGACCCAATACTCAAATGATTTTGATAAAATCAAAAAAACTATATATGATTTCAATCTAACAAGTTCAAACAAAATACTATTCAGATTATCAGATGATAACCGTCTGATTATTTTTAATGATTTTGTTAAAACTCCAACAAAAGATACCTTGTTCAATAACTCCAGATCAATCGTATTAGCACTAAATGAAGATAAGTATAAAATTGTGGCATTCACGCATCCAGTAGTGGATTATAATAATAATGTAAAAATTTCTGAATTTGCGGATAAAAAATTTGCGGAATGTTATGAAGGAACACTAATTTCAGTATATTATTGTAATGAGAAATGGAATTATTCTACCCGCAGATGTTTAGATGCTAAAAAATCATTTTGGGCATACAATGGTAAAGTAAGTGACACGTCTCATTTTGATATGTTTGTAGAATCATTGGTGACACCTCTTGCTGATTTTGAAGCTAGTTTAGATAAGACACAATCATATTATTTTGTAGCAGTTCATCATAAAAATAAGACATATATTGATTATACTGAGAAATTTGGAGCATTATATAAGAAGAACTTTTTATTGTTTGTAAGAGATGGAAGCATGAATGAGACGAGTGAATATAATGAAGCATTGAAACCATATGTAGATACCCAACCATTACTTTCAAATGAAGAAATAATTGCTAAAATAGAAACAGAAAAGACAGTGATGGGATATCTATTAAATGATGGTGGTCAATTTTATGTATATCACACAAAATACTATCAAGAGTATGAAAGAGCAGCACCATTCGCTTATTCGTACGAAAATATGTTGATTGAACTATTTAAGAGTGATAATCTGGCTGAACATTTTAAGTTGTTTCCGGAGAATGTAAAATACAGAGAAACTAGTTTTGATACTAAGGGCGTAATGTGTTCATTATTTACGTATACATCAATTACATTATTGAATCTTTATTATCATTTTACATTATTCACTGATGGAAAATTGTCTCATAGAAATCCTGAAGATTTTACAAAATTATTTACAGAAAAAAATTATACATTACAGGGACTTTTGTATAAGATGAAAGGTTTGGTTATTAAAAATAAAAGAAAACTAGAATTAGCAGATGTAAAACAAATGTTGAAGTATTACATTAATAGTCAAGATCTTTTTAGATGTTTGAAGGAGTTGGAAGAATTTAAAAAGGAAGATATGGCTTTATTTAAGAGAATGAATCCGAAGTATAATGATGGGGTGATTTTGGGGGAGTTTTTGAAGAATCTCTAAAATTATCACCTCTCAACCTTGTATACCTTATAAACCAGTTTACCTCATTAGTTGTCAATAATCGGTTGTCATCTATAAATAATACCCGATATAATACCAGATATAATACCCGATATAATTAGTAAACAGGGAAACTGGGTCATAAAAAAATTGATTTATTAAATTATTGATCTAAAATAATTTAATAACTATATACAACTAAGATGAACGTTTTAATTGATAAGATTTCAGTCGATGCTAAACTAGCAGAAATGTTGGAGAACGAACTTGAGACTTCTTCAGAGGAAGAATATGATGGATCTGATAGCGAATCAGATTCTGATGCTTCTGAAATTCTGAATGTATTGGAGAAGCAATTGGAGGAAGAAGAAGTGGAGGAAGAACTAACTCTGGAGAAAGAAGCAGAAATGATCAAGGAGGAGAAGGCATTGGAGAAGGAATTCTTGGAGACGAATCCTGAGTCAGACTCCGATAGTGATTATTCTGAGGAGGAGGAAGAAGAGGAAGAAGAATAGATAGTGTGTTTATAGCGAGTTTAGTGTAGAAAGAGATAGATAGTTCAGTGTATAGTGGTTAATAGGTATTTAGTTTATAAAAAAAATTAATTTATAATTTAGCTAATTTTTCATTTATCATATTAAAAGTATCACGAATTTTATCAAAAGTATTCTTTATTAAAATTTTAATATCTTTACCATCAGTTCGATATCTAACTAGAATTTCATTAAGATATAAAAATGGAACATTATAACCAGCATAATCCATGTGTTTTTCTTCTTGTAGATAATACGAAATAATATTACCAATGGTGGCATTTTCATTTTGAATCTTTAACAAACCTTTGCTTAACACATCTTCACTGGTTTCTTTTTCTAGATTAGAAATAATTAATTTTTCTAATTTATTACATTTGATTATCATAACACTACATGATCTACTTAGCAATTCTAATTCAGTTAATTGACGATTACTATTAATTTCTAAATCAAAATTATTAAGATCTTTTTCATCATAATAATGATATGCCATACCAGCATTATATATACCATCATTCAATCCAATATTTAAACTTGCTACACATGTTGCCTTCAATTCTTGTCCTTTCTTTAATTTGATTAAAAGAATTGGACGTTTGTATGGTGAATCAATTTGTTTCCCTTTTAAGTAAAATGTAGCATCATCTGTGGTGACATTCTGAATATATTCCTTGTTATTTTTAACATTGATAAACATAACTAAATTATTAACTTTGTCAACAATACGATCTTTTTTACTTTCGAGATCATCAAAGCTTTCAAGTGTTGAAATATTATTTTCAATATTAAAAATTGGTATGTTACGAAATCTATCTTTTAACATATCATTATTAAAAATAGATGTATTGGTATCAAACTGCATATCATCTTGGTGGAAAGCATATATTGGGATATATGACATTACTAGACGACGAAGAGTATTAACAATTACAGAATTGACATCTTTTCCAACAATTTGTAAATTTAATTGGTTGTTGTGAAAATTGTCAGTTGACTTCTGGTATTTTGTTACTTTTAATTCCATTTTGTATATATAGTTATATATGATATTTATTTAAATTGATTAAAATATCAATTTTTTTTATTGATTTAATTCTTAAATCAATAATAAAAATTAGAACGAATCGAAGATGAGGGAACAATTTTTTTAATTATTTGGAGCGAAGCGAAAATAATTAAAAAATTGGGGCGAACGTAGTGAGAAAACAATTTTTTATTTAAACTATGTAATAGTTTAAATAAAAATTAGAACGAACGTAGTGAGGGAACAATTTTTTATTATTAATTTAATTCTTAAATAATTTAGTTTGTATTCGAGTACCACCAATAAAATCATCATCTTCTTCACTAGTTACTTCCTCATCTTTATATTGTTGGAAACGGCTAAAATCACTATCATCAGTATCAATATCATCATCTTCATCATCTAGATTATATTTAGGAGATTTATTTTTAGGAGATTTACCTTTAGGTGATTTACTTTTAGGTGATTTACCCTTAGATGGTTTTCGTGATTTAGATTTACGAACCATACGTTTTGGTAATGATAGTAGTTCATTTGATTTTTCAGTAGAATTTTCTGTCGATGCTTCGGAGGGTGTATCTGAAGGTGTATCGCTTTTTGTCTCAGTCGGTGTTTCGGAGGGTGTTTCGGAGGGTGTTTCGGAGGGTGTTTCGGAGGGTGTTTCGGAG
>Ga0214919_10007935_pt1 | contig 14181 bp, 13 predicted proteins | sample LL1503_MetaG_FD_177994 | JGI IMG/M metagenome (GOLD analysis project Ga0214919, IMG submission 177994) | Freshwater microbial communities from Lake Lanier, Atlanta, Georgia, United States - LL-1503 | ecosystem: Environmental > Aquatic > Freshwater > Lake | place: USA: Georgia | collected...
CTATTTTTCTCTTTGCGCAAGATTGCCATCACAACTTCAGGATCTGCAATATCTACTTTATTGATTGCAATAATTTCAGGGATTTCTCCCCCACCAATTTCAGTGATGACTTCGCGTACAGCACGAATCTGTTCAAATGGATCTGAATGTGAACCATCGACTACATGGACAATGAGATCAGCGCCAGATACCTCTTCTAGTGTGGATTTGAATGCATCAATGAGTTGATGAGGAAGATGTCGAACAAATCCGACCGTATCTGAAAGCGTGTAGATGCGGCCATCACTTGTTTGGGATTTTCGCACCGTTGGGTCAAGTGTTGCAAAGAGTGCATTTTCAACAAGGACTCCGGCATTCGTGAGTTTATTGAGCAAGGATGACTTACCCGCATTTGTATACCCCGCAATGGCTACTGAGGGAATATTGAAGCGACGACGCTCTTGACGCTTAGTATCACGAGAGACTTTCATCTCTGCTATCTCGCGACGAAGTTTTGCCATCTTGTCACGGATGCGTCGGCGATCTGTTTCAATCTTTGTTTCACCTGGACCTCGTCCACCAATACCAGCGCCACCTGCTGCGCGACCACCAACTTGGCGCGAGAGTGAATCACCCCAACCACGAAGACGTGGCAATAGGTATGCAATCTGTGCAAGTTCTACTTGGGCCTTACCTTCTTTACTCTTTGCATGCTGAGCAAAAATATCGAGAATGAGTGCGGTGCGATCGACAACTTTGACTTTCAATTTTTCTTCAAGTTGGCGCAGTTGTGAAGGAGATAATTCACCATCACAGATAACAGTGTCAGCGCCAGTGGAAGCTACAACTTGTCGCAGTTCTACTACTTTTCCAGAACCAATATATGTTGCAGGATCTGGTTTATCGCGGCGTTGAATAAGCCCATCCAAAACTTCTGATCCCGCTGTCTCTGCAAGTGCTTTCAATTCTGCAAGTGAATTCTCTGCCATCTCTGCAGTGCCCTCAGTCCAGACTCCAACGAGCACAACGCGCTCAAGTTGTAATTGGCGATATTCGGCATCAGAAATATCCTGAAGTTCTGTTGAAAACCCTTTGACGCGGCGAAGTGCATGACGATCAGCTAAATCTGGTTGCGATGTAACTTCATAATCTGATTCTTCTGCATCAAATTCTGCTGCTGCTCTGGCGCTCTCGCGCATGAGTTCTTCGAAATCAAGATCCTCGCGATTATCTTTACTCAACTAAGAACCTCGAAATATCATGATCGGCAAGTAGTACAGCCGGACCAATCAACGTTGCATTTGAATGTCCATCGATATCCACTTCTAGTCGACCACCTGGTGGATAGATAACCCACTTTGATGGAAGTCGCTCTTTTGAATGAAGTGAAGCAGCGAGTGCGACTGCACATGTTCCTGTACCGCACGAACGAGTTTCGCCACTACCGCGTTCATAAACGCGCATTTTTACTTCGTGATCTCCAGTGATTTGAACAAACTCAACGTTGACACCTTCAGGGTATGCATCCTTTGGACGCACTACTGGTGGCTCATCCATTGCACCAACCTGTGCAATGTCTTCAACAAATACAACGGCGTGAGGATTTCCAACACTTATTTTGTAACCATTCCAGATATGACCATTTGTAGATGCCGTAATCTCTTCATCCTCATCACTTACTTGACCCATGTTGACTGAAATGTCGCCAGTCATTGGCACTCGAAGATGTTTGACGCCGTCACGAGTATTGATTGCAAAGATTCCTTCATTTTCATGGCCACGTTCTACTAAATACCGAGCCATCACGCGGATTCCGTTTCCACACATTTCAGCAAGTGAGCCGTCAGAATTTCTGTAATCCATAAACCATTTACCATCACGTTTGATGATTCGAATAAGTCCATCGGCTCCAATGCCTGTTGTGCGATTACATATCGCTGCAGTTTGGGCAGTTGTTATTGAATGCTCATCGAGTGGATCAAAGAGAACGACAAAATCATTCTCTGTTCCATGGCCATATGTTGCAATGAGTGAAGTATTCATATCTTCCCCAAGTTTATCTGCATTAGCGATGCGCAAGCACTTCCATTACGCGTTCCAAGCGCGGTTGTACTGGTGAAATCCATGTGATGCGCCCATCACGCGAGAACCACGTCTCTTGGCGGCGTGCATACTGACGCGTTGCACGTTTTGTATCTTCTTTAGCTTCTTCCTCTGTAATAGTGCCATTGAGTAGCGCCACTATCTGTGAATATCCCAAGGCTAACTGTGCCGTCCGCCCATTGAGCATTCCATTTTCTATACATTTTTTTACTTCATCAACAAAGCCTAATTGCCACATTTTTTCGACACGTGCATCGATGCGTTCGATAAGGTGATCGCGCTCCATTACTAATCCAAATTGCATAGCATCGGGATAGCGCGAGCTCTCCTCCCTTGGAAGATTGGCAGTGAAGGGCTTGCCGGTAATTTCAATTACTTCTAGGGCTCTAATTACGCGGCGAAGATTTGCTCTATCGATTGCAATCGCAGCGGCTGGATCTAACTTTTCTAATCTTTCAAAGAGTGCATCGGCACCAATTTTTTCCGCTTCTAGTTCTAATGACTTTCGAACCTGTGGATCAGTATCTGGAAAATTGAGTTCATCCAATATCGATTTGATATATAAGCCGGTACCGCCAACGACAACTACATTCTTGCCCTGCGCATGAAGTTCAGTGATTTTTTCTCGGGCAAGGTTTTGGTACCAGGCAACAGTTGAATCTTGGGAAACTTCTAAGGTGTCGAGTAGGTGATGCGATATCCCACCGCGATCTTCTAATGAGAGTTTTGCCGTTCCAATATCCATACCTTTATATATTTGCATTGAATCTGCATTGATAATTTCGGCATTCATTTCTTGAGCAACTGCAATTGCGAGTTCGCTCTTGCCTGTAGCGGTAGCTCCAGCAATAACAATAAGTTCCATTAGCGAACAGTAGGCATTCCAAGTAATAATGCTTGTTTCACGTTCTCTCGATTGCGCGCTTCATGAGCATCTCCCCCGCGAGTACTGCGCACAGCGCCAGCATCGCCAATCAAATAATGGGCAGATGCTTCCTTGATTACAACATCGACAATATCTCCGGGGCGTGCATCGCTCTCATTTCCAAAGTGCACCAATCTAAAATCTTCGCTTCGCCCCGTGAGGCGAGATTGCGCACTATCTCGGCGACCTTCGTAATCTGCAACTAGAACCTTCATGGATTTTCCTATTGCCTCTTTATTTACAGATAGCGAAAGTCCTTGTTGATGTTCGTGCAATCTCGTGTATCGCTCTCCGACTACTTCAGGTGAAACTTGATCTGGCATTGTTGCTGCTGGTGTTCCAGGACGCTTTGAATATTGATATGTGTAAGCAGCAGCGAATCTGGCTTGTGTGCAAATATCTAATGTTGCTTGGAAATCATCTTCGCTCTCACCTGGGAAACCAACAATGATGTCGGTTGTAATCGATGCGTGTGGCATTGCTGTGCGCACACGTTCAAGAATTCCTAAGTATCGATCTGTTCTATATGAACGGCGCATTGTCTGCAAGATTCGATTCGAGCCTGATTGCAACGGCATATGTAAATGTGGCATTGCATTAGAAGTTTGTGCCATCGCCTCAATAACATCGTCAGTGAAATCGCGTGGATGCGGGGACATAAATCGAACTCTTTCGAGTCCATCAATCTTTCCGCATTCGCGTATTAGGTTTGCGAACGCTCCCCTGTCACCAAAATCAACACCGTAAGCATTCACGTTTTGACCAAGCAGGGTTACTTCAATAACTCCCTGCTCAACCAATGTGCGAACTTCTTTGAGAATATCTACGGCGGGACGATCTTTTTCGATTCCGCGCAGTGTTGGAACAATGCAAAAAGTACATGTGTTATTGCAGCCAACCGAGACTGAGACCCAAGAGGAAAATGCTGAGAGGCGACGTGCTGGAAGTGTTGAAGGGAAATGTTCGAGTGATTCAAGAATTTCTATCTGGGACTCTTCTTCGACCCTAGCGCGCTCAAGAAGTACTGGGAGTGAGCCAACGTTGTGTGTTCCAAAGACAACATCGACATATGGAGCCTTCTTGAGAATCGTTGCTTGATCTTTTTGGGCAAGACATCCACCAACGGCAATCTGCATTTTTGGATTGAGTTTTTTGATTGGTGCTAGAAAACTCAGATTTCCATAAAGTTTGTTATCTGCATTCTCGCGGACAGCACAAGTGTTGAAGACCACAATATCTGCCTGTACTCCATCGGCTACAGGAATAAATCCGGCTTCATCAAGAAGTCCCGCGATTCGTTCAGAGTCGTGCACATTCATCTGACAGCCATAAGTTTCAACTGTGTAGGTGCGCGTCATGACACCATCGTAACGTGAGAGTTAGTGGGCAATAACCTGAGTCTGGAAATTCGAACGATCGACAACGAGACTGTGATGGTTCTCAAGTGTTTTCCACCCCGGCTGGTTCCAGCCACTCGATGCCACAAGCACACCTTCGCTATCTGCGCGATATTTGATTTCATAATAATCATCTGGTGCCCAATCGGGCTTCTTCTCAGGTTGGAACTCGCTCACAACCACAAAAGTATCCTCATTCATTATCATCGCATTAATACTTGAAAATTTTGCATGCTCTTTGATTAGACCAATTGTTGAACTTATTCCTTTTACCATTCCATGCTTTTCAATTTCTGTAAGTAGTAGATAGAAATATTTTTCGCTATCAGTTGTGCCTGCTATGAATTCAAAAAACTTTGGATTAATCAGATGATCTAATCCTGTTGCTGGAAAAATTCCTCCATTGTGAATAAATGAATAATCTTTATATGTGAATGGATGCGTGTTGTTCTCATTTATTGGCAACCCTGCAGTTGCCCATCGCAAATGTAAAAGTCCACCATCAGTAGTTGTCTGCGCTAGTGCTTTACTAAAATTCTCACTCGTCGCAGCGGTTTCAGGTGCTCGATTCAACGTAGCTGCATGGGCATCGTGATCAATAGTGGCTATGCCCCACCCATCACAGTGAACCGATGATAAGGAGATGAATTCTTTAAAATCTTCACCTACCAAGGCGTCAAAGTTGGTCTTCTCGTGCGACACGTAGCCCATTAGTCTGCACATTTTTGTAAAAACCTCTTCCATTTACGTCACACTGTGAGTACAAAGGTTACCTCGGTGCCCCTCGCCGAACCAACTTACTCGCTATTTTCAAGGAGGAAAATCTTGGCGATTACAAATGATGACGAAAGACGTTTAGCAGAACTCGGATATAAGCAAGAGCTCAACAGAACGTGGAGCGGATTTTCAAACTTCGCTATCTCATTCTCAATCATTTCCATCCTGGCAGGTTGCTTTACGACATTTGCCCAGGCGTGGAATAACGGTGGACCAATTGCAATTTCAATTGGTTGGCCAATTATTTCTCTCTTTATCCTTATTATCGGTTTCTGTATGTCAGAGCTTGCATCTGCATATCCAACATCAGGTGGCATCTACTGGTGGGCATCCAAGTTAGGTGGAGCAAAGGCTGGTTTCTATACTGGCTGGCTCAACCTCATTGGTTTGGTATCAGTTACAGCGTCCGTTGGTTACGGAGCAGCAAGTTTCTTGAATGTAATTCTTGGAGCGCAATTTCCAAGTTATGCAACTGATTTTCTCGGCGGTGACTATATCAAGCAGCAATTCTTCCTCTTTCTAGCAATTATTGTTGTTGTCACTCTTATCAATGTTTATAGCGGTAATCTCCTATCGCTATTCAATAACATCTCTGTTTGGTGGCACATTTTTGGTGCAATCATCGTTATTGCAATCTTAATATTTGCACCATCAGAGCACCAAACACTTTCATGGATGTTTACAACAAAGATCAATAGTTCAGGTTTTAGCGATAATTCCTACTGGTTATATGTACTTCCATTGGGCTTCTTGCTCACTCAGTACACAATTACTGGATTCGATGCTTCTGCACACCTTTCAGAAGAGACACATGATGCTCATCTCAATGCTGCTCGTGGTATCTGGAAGTCAATCTTCTACTCTGCAATCGGTGGATACATCTTGTTGATGGCATTTCTCTTTGCAGCAACTAAGACTGATGTGATTAGCTCATTTGATCCAGCAGTTAACCCATTTGGTGGTGGATCCGTTATTGCGGTGCTTTACACAGCACTCGGTGGCGGCGCACTCTTCAAGTTGGTCATGATTATTACAACTGCAGGTCAAATCTTCTGCGTAACAGCTTGTCTTACATCATGCTCACGCATGATGTATGCATTCTCACGCGATGGAGCTGTTCCAGGCGGAAATCTTTGGAAGAAAGTAAACAACCATCATGTACCTGTAAATGCAGTACTTGCATCTGCAGTTGGTGGTGTTGTTCTTACACTTCCAGCTTTGTGGAAGAGCCCAACGGGTGCACCAACTGCTTTCTATGCAGTGGTGTCAGTTTGCGTAATCAGTCTTTACTTAGCATTTATGATTCCTATTTATCTACGTCTCAAGGCTGGTTCTTCTTTCAAGCCTGGTGTATGGACTCTTGGATCTAAGTACAAGTGGATGTGCACACTTGCAGTAGCAGAAATTGCAATTATTTCTATCTATTTCATCTTGCCATTCTCACCAGCAGGTACTCCAGGAAATAAAGATTTCACCTGGACTGCAGTGAACTACGCACCACTTATTACTGGTGGAGCACTCATCATCCTGTGGATTTGGTGGCATCTATCGGCCAAGAAGTGGTTCACAGGACCACGACGAACAATTGATGCATAAGTAATAGCATTTCCAATATCCCCTCCGCCTATATTGGTGGAGGGGATATTGCTTTGTAGATTTTATTCCTTCGGATAGATACGCTGACTCCATGAGCGCATTGAGTGTCGATCAATTACGTAAAGCTGTTGCCGATGGAAGCGTAGATACTGTCATTGTTGCAATGACAGATATGCAAGGACGTCTCACAGGTAAGCGAATTCATGGCCAATACTTCTTAGATGAAGTTCTAAAGCATGGCACTGAAGGATGTAACTATCTATTAGCGGTAGATGTAGATATGAACACAGTTGCTGGTTATGAGATGTCTTCATGGGAGCGTGGCTATAGCGATTTTGCTCTAATGCCAGATCTCAACACTCTTCGTATGGTCCCATGGCAACCAGGGGCAGCAATGGTTCTAGCCGATGTTCAATGGCTTGATCACACAGATGTAGTTGCATCTCCTCGACAAGTTTTGCGCAAACAAATTGCCGCCCTTGAAAAGGCGGGGATGGTTGCAATGTGTGGAACAGAGCTTGAATTTGTCGTTTACAAAGATACATATGAAGAGGCATGGAATAAGGCGTATCGCGATCTCACTCCTGTAAATCAATACAACGTCGACTATTCAATTATGGGTGGCTCTCGCATTGAGCCTCTTCTTCGCCGAATTCGTTTAGCAATGGCTGGTGCTGGGATGACAGTTGAATCTGTAAAAGGTGAATGTAATTTTGGTCAGCATGAAATTGCTTTCAAATATTCTGATGCACTCTCCAATTGCGATAACCACGTGATTTATAAGAATGGTGCAAAAGAGATTTCTGCTGAAGAGGGATACGCACTTACATTTATGGCTAAGCCGAATATGAAAGAGGGAAACTCTTCCCATATCCATCTCTCTTTCCGTGGACTGGGTGGCGAACTCGTCATGGCTGATGATTCAGATAAAGTCGATGGAATGAGCGAATTAGGGCGACAGTTTATTGCTGGTCAGATTGCTCACCTTCGCGAACTCTCTCTTCTCTTTGCACCAAATATCAATTCATACAAGCGATATGTTCCAGGCTCATTTGCTCCAACTGCAATTCGTTGGGGACGCGATAACCGCACATGCGCCCTTCGTCTTGTCGGACATGGCGCCGGACTTCGCTTGGAAAATCGTGTACCTGGTGGCGATGTGAATCCATATATGGCTGTTGCAGGAATTATTGCTGCTGGTCTTGATGGAATAAATAAGAAAATGAAATTAGAACCTGCATTCCAAGGAAATGCCTACGCATCTGATTCAGAGCGCGTTCCTGCATCAATGAATGAAGCCCTTGATCTATGGGAGAAGAGCGCCTGGGTCAAAGAGACTTTTGGCGCAGAAGTTCAAGCACATTATGCAAATATGGCTCGAATTGAAATTTCAGCATACGGAAGCGCAGTTACCGATTGGGAACTCTTCCGCAACTTTGAAAGGTTCTAAATCGTGTCAACTACATATGACGTAATCAATCCAGCAACTGAATCAATTGTAAAAACAATTGAGCACTATGACCTTGCTGCAACAGATAACGCAATTGCCAAAGCTGCTAAAGCCTTCGAAAGTTGGCGCGCAATTTCACCTGGTGATCGTGGCAAACTCTTGCGCCGTTTTGCCGACGTAGTTGCAGATCACAAAGAGGAACTCGCACTCCTGGAGATCACTAACTCTGGCCATGCCCGAGGTAATGCACTCTGGGAAGTTGATAATGTCGTCAACACACTTACATATTATTCTGCTGCACCTGAGCGCCTCTTTGGTCGACAGATTCCAGTTGCGGGTGGCATCGATGTAACGTTTAAGGAACCACTCGGCGTTGTTGGAATTATTGTGCCCTGGAATTTCCCAATGCCAATTGCTGTCTGGGGTTTTGCTCCAGCACTCGCAGCAGGAAATACCGTCGTACTCAAACCTGCCGAATACACGCCACTAACAGCAATTCGACTTGGTGAGTTAGCACTAGAGGCTGGAATTCCTGAAGGTGTCTTTAATGTTTTGCCTGGCAAGGGAAGCATCGTTGGAAACCGTTTTGTAACTCATCCCCTTGTGCGAAAGATTGTCTTTACTGGTTCAACTTCCGTTGGTAAATCAATCATGGCTGGATGCGCCGATCAGGTAAAGCGAGTGACGCTTGAATTGGGTGGCAAGAGTTCAAATATTATCTTTGCAGATAGTGATTTAGATAAAGCTGCAGCAAATGCACCGGGTGCCGTCTTCGATAATGCTGGCCAAGATTGCTGTGCTCGCTCACGAATTCTTGTGCAGAAGTCCGTTTTTGATTCTTTCATGGAAAAGTTTGAAGTCGGAGTCAAAAAATTCCGAGTTGAAGATCCCAATCTTGCGACATGTGACATGGGACCACTTATTTCTAAGAAACAATTTGATGCTGTGCAGACTTTCCTTGATGAACCAGTTGCTTTTACAGGTAGCGCACCAAGTGGAAGTGGTTATTGGATGCCTCCAACAGTTCTTATGCCAAAGAATGCTCAAGCACGTTCATGGCGCGAAGAAGTGTTTGGGCCAGTAGTTTCTGTCCTTACATTCGAGGATGAGGCAGAAGCAATTGCAATGGCTAATGATTCTGAATATGGCTTGAGCGGTTCAATCTGGACTCGCGATATTGGTCGAGCACTTCGCGTTTCACGCGGTGTCGAAACGGGAAATCTTTCGATCAATAGCAATTCATCAGTGCGCTTCTGGACCCCATTTGGTGGATTCAAGCAATCTGGTCTTGGTCGCGAACTCGGCCCAGATGCACTCGATTCATTTACAGAAGTAAAGAACGTCTTTATCTCCAACGACTAAATACACAGAAAAGAAGAGGACATCATGGCAGAACGTCTCGAAGGTCGCGTCGCAGTTATTACTGGTGGCGGAAGCGGTATCGGATATGCAACAGCGCAACGTTTCGCACAAGAAGGTGCGAAAGTTGTTATCGTCGATACAAATCCTGAATCTGGCGAGAAAGTTGCCAAGGAGGTCGGCGGACTTTTCGTAAAAGCAGATGTTACAAATGCTGACGATGTAGCGCGTATGTACAAAACTGCATTTGATACATACGGCCGCATTGATATTGCATTCAATAATGCAGGTATCTCACCTCCCGATGATGATTCGATTCTGACTACAGGCATCGATGCATGGGAGCGCGTACAACGCGTGAACCTCACAAGTGTTTATCTTTGCTGTAAAGAAGTACTTCCATACATGCTCAAGGCTGGCAAAGGATCAATTATCAATACAGCATCCTTCGTTGCGACGATGGCATCAGCTACATCACAGATTTCTTACACTGCATCTAAAGGTGGAGTACTTGCTATGAGTCGCGAACTCGGAGTTCAGTTTGCTCGCCAGGGTGTTCGTGTGAATGCTCTATCTCCTGGACCAGTCAACACTCCCCTGTTGCAAGAACTCTTTGCAAAAGATAAAGAGCGTGCAGCTCGTCGCCTAGTTCATATTCCATTAGGACGCTTTGCAGAAGCTAGCGAACTTGCTGCAGCAGTTGCATTCTTAGCATCGGATGACTCTTCTTTTATTACAGCATCTAATTTCTTAGTAGATGGTGGAATTTCAGGAGCGTACGTAACTCCGCTGGACTAAAACTTACTTGCGTTGAATCGGCGCAGTTACGACATGGTCAAGGAATTGATTGACCAAAGCGTGACTGCGCGGATTCGCAGTTGCATCAGCTAATTTTGTCTGTGCGCGTAGGTCAGCGATAACTACACCCTCTGCTTCTAATTCATCGGGTCCGCCTTCCATGGCTAGCCATTGATCTAGGACTTCTGAATCAACGTCAGGGTGAAATTGTGTTCCGAGTGTTCGCCCAAATGTAAATGCTTGGGGACATAGATCTGTGCGAGCTATCTCTTTGCCGCCTGGAGGAACTGTGAATCGATCCCAGTGATATTGAAACCATGGACCAGTTGGAATGAAACTCTCATCGTCACTTTGGATTGAATGCCAACCAAGTTCTGGGTATGGACCACGCGCAACAGTGCCACCAAGGGCGCGCGCCATCAATTGACCACCAAAACAGATTCCGAGAATAGGAATACCAGCATTATGTGCCTCTAACAATTTATTCATTTCAGGCAATAACCAGTTACCAATTCGTTCATCTTCGAAAGCGCCCCATGGCGCACCAAGTGCGACGATTGCATCGAACTCTAGAAAGTTTGGCCAATCCACGGTGACATTTGGATTTTTGTAATCTTCTTTGTGAACAACGATGCACTGTTGGATTTCATATCCGCGGTTTCTGAATTGAACTGCGACTGGCCCGCCATCGCTTACGTAATCTTGCAAGATAAAGAGAGCGCGCTTAGTCATAGGCGAAATAGTATCTTTCGCGTTTTTATTTAGCAATTCTAATTGGCTGCTGTCCTCGGGCAATTAATCTTTCAAAGTGATGCTCGCGCTTTTCATTGAATCTATTTGATTCATCCGTGGCACCTGCTAGCCATGTTGATAATTCGTCACGTGCAGCTTGACCATCGCCACTGAAATCTTCGCGGTCAAAAATATTCCATGCGCGCAGAACTGGTGCCACAACATCATCGAGGTGCTGTTGCATGTCATAAATTCCAGCAAGTGCAATTTGCACAGCTTTGCGACCAAAGCCAGGCATTCCGGCTCCAGGCATATCAAAATTTGTTACAACATCTGTGATTGCGCGCATTGCCTCATTTGGAGCAAGATCAATTGCTTTGCCGAGGAGATTGCGGTAAAAAATCATGTGCAGATTTTCATCTAAAGCGATGCGTTGCAACATGTTTTCACATATTGGGTCATCTGAAATCTTGCCTGTATTGCGGTGTGAAATGCGCGTTGCTAGCTCCTGGAAAGATACGTATGCGACAGTGTGCAACATGTCATTGTCATACGGAGTTTGATATCCCTGTGACATATGAGCCATACGTAAATCTTCTAATTCATAAGGATCTACACCGCGCGTTGCCATGAGGTAATCGCGCATAACAATGCCGTGACGATTTTCTTCAGCAGTCCAACGTTCAATCCAATTTCCCCATGCGCCATCACGGCCCATCGAGATTGCAATCTCAGTGTGATAGCTAGGTAAATTATCTTCAGTCAATAAATTTAGAACTAAAGAATCTTGGGCAACACTCGATAGTCGTGAATCTTTTGCTTCCCATGCATCTCCATTGAGAGGACCAGCAAAGTTTCGTCCTTCAGACCATGGGACATAGTCGTGTGGGTACCAGTCTTTTTGAATTTCAAGGTGGCGGGCTAATTCAACTGCAACGGCAGGTTCAAGATCTCTAATCAGACGAGTTTGAAGCTCTGGGTCAATTGAGGCCATTACACAACGCTACGGCAGAAGTACTGTTACCCGCGAGTTATAAATTCTTTTTCGCACGCAATTCTGCTTGTGTTGCTCGCCACTTTGCTATCTGCGCATGATTTCCACTCAGCAAAATCTCGGGCACTGAGATATCTCTCCATGATTGCGGCTTAGTGAAGTTTGGATATTCAAGATATCCCTCGCTCGTATGTGACTCTTCAACTAATGATTCGGGATTACCAAGAACACCAGGTAATAGTCGAGTAATTGCTTCAATCATCACCATCGATGCAACTTCCCCGCCACCTAATACATAATCCCCGATTGAAACTTCTAGGACGTTGATTCCACGAGCACTGTATTGCTCAGATGAATAATGTTGGCGCACGCGATCATCAATACCTTCATAGCGCCCACAAGCAAAAATCAATTGTTTTGCATTGGTTAGTTCATGCGCCATCTCTTGAGTGAATCGCTTACCTGCAGGGGTGAGAACAATGAGGGTTGCGCCGTCGTGAATTACTGAATCAATTGCAAGGCCCCACACCTCTGGCAACATCACCATTCCAGCACCACCACCATAGGGAGTGTCATCGACTGTGTGATGGTTATCCGTTGTAAATGAGCGCAAATCATGAATATTTATTTCTAATATTCCTTGTCCTTGAGCTTTGCCAAGCAATGAAAGCTGCATCGGTGCAAAGTAATCAGGAAATATTGTTACTGCATCAATTCTCATATGACTTCACCTGTGAGATCTGGTGGAATTACAGTCATTTTCTTTGCCTTGATATCTACAACTGGCACTAATTGATGCACAAATGGAATAAGTGTTTCGCCATGAGCGGTAGTGATTGCCAATAAATCTTGGCCAGGAAGATTGACGACATCGCTGACTTCACCGAATTTCTCGCCGCTTTCCAAATATGCGATACATCCGATGAGTTGGAGTACGTGATAATCATCTTCGTCATCACTTGCTGCATCGATATCTACATCTGAATAGAGCAGAGTATCTTTGAATTTTTCGATGCCATTGCGATCGGTAATGCCCTCAAAACCAAGGAGCAGAATTCCATTGTGAACTCTGCCCGAAATGATTTTTAATTCGCCATGGTTATCGGTATGAACGCGCGCGCCAATAGCAAAACGAGTTTCTGGGTCATCGGTTCGAACTTCAATCGTTGCTTCACCAAGAATTCCGTGAGCGCGACCAATTCGCCCCACGAGTAAGCGCATCGTTGTAGTTAGCGACCTTCGTCGGTCTCAATGAGATCGACGCGGATCGTGCGACCTGCGAGCGCACTAACAACAGTACGAAGAGCTTTTGCAGTGCGACCATTGCGACCAATGACCTTGCCGATATCTTCAGGGTTAACTCGAACTTCTAGAGTTGTACCGCGACGATGTGTCTTCTCTTTCACAACGACATCCTCAGGATTATCGACGATTCCCTTTACTAAATGCTCGAGGGCTTCATCCATCATTGTTACTCAGCACTCGCTTCTGCAACGGGTGCATCAGCAGCAGGCGTCTCTTCAACAACTGGTGCTTCTTCAGCAACTACTGTTTCAACAACTGGTGTCTCATCAGCAACAACTGCTGCTGGTACTTCTTCTTCTACAACTGGATTTGCTTTAGCAGCTAACTTCTCTTGTGCTTTCTTCTTTAGAGTTGTTGCGCCTTCTTTTGGTTCATCCATTGCTTGCTTGACTGCTGCTTCGTATGCAACATTCTTGCCAACGCGTGGAGCAGCAACGCGGAGTGTGCCTTCTGTTCCAGGCAATCCCTTGTGCTTCTGCCAATCTCCTGTGATCTTCAACAACGCCTCTACAGCCTCTGTTGGAAGTGCACCTGTGCCGAGCCAGTAAAGAGCGCGCTCAGAGTTAATCTCGATAAGTGATGGCTCTTGCCCTGGAACATAGCGACCGATCTCTTCAATCGAAAGACCGTTACGTGCCTTGCGCGAATCTGTTACGACAACGCGAAAAAATGGTGTGCGGATTTTTCCCATACGCATAAGACGAATTTTTGTAGCCAAGAAAGTTGTACTCCTATAAGTGTGTGTCCTACCAAGTGATCGCAGCGG
>Ga0214919_10007936_pt1 | contig 14181 bp, 17 predicted proteins | sample LL1503_MetaG_FD_177994 | JGI IMG/M metagenome (GOLD analysis project Ga0214919, IMG submission 177994) | Freshwater microbial communities from Lake Lanier, Atlanta, Georgia, United States - LL-1503 | ecosystem: Environmental > Aquatic > Freshwater > Lake | place: USA: Georgia | collected...
AAATATGAATTTAAATTAATTAAAAAAAAAATAATATTTTTAATTTTTAACATTTTTTTTTTTAAAATATTTTAAAAAAAAAATGTTAAAAATGGTAAGAAACATATATTCTACAGCTCCAATATTATATTATCAAAATAAAAACTAATATAATAAGTTATATCAGAAAAGTTTTTTTTAGTAAAAATCTCATTTAAAATTAAATAATTTTCATTAATATTATTCATAAAGTTCATTGTTTTTAATTATATATAAATTTTTTTTATTAGATATTTTATTAATCAATTTTTAAAGTTATCTATTTAATCATTTTAAACACATTTTAAACCATTGTTTTATAATATAGTCTTTAAGTATATATTACATAAAATAAAAAAGACTAATAAATCTTGTTCTAATATTTTATAAAAAAAATACTATTATAATTAAATAATAATGTTTTTAAAATAATTATAAAATTTATAGTTATTTAAGCTGTTGTATAATTTATTATACACTAAATTATTGAACAATTTAAAATATTATTTTATAAAAATATCAATAAAAATTAAAAATATGTTTTTATTTTTTAGTAATTTTATTTATTTTTAAATTTTTTAATAATATTTTTTAAAAATATTAATTATTAGTAGCTTAACATTATCTTAATAATAATAATACAATATATTAAAAATATATATAAATTTAATATTAATTTATTATACACCTTTTTACATTTCAAACGCCGATTTATAAAAAATTGAAATAAAAATTGAAATAAAAATACCTAAAAGGATAGTTAGATAAATATATATTATACAATGATTGCTACACAACAAATTAAATCAACAACAACTAAACCTGTTAGTTTGGAAAATTTTGAAACAATAAATGTGTTAAAATGGAATAATTGTAAATGGAAAAATTTGTGTCCTTATTTGTTAAAAACGGATGGTGAAGAATTTTGCCATAATCCAGGGGGAATATTATTTGAAAACTTTTACCAGGGATGTAAAGTGTATGATGTCGTTTATGAAAATGAAGTATATCCATCAAGATATTGGAGCTGTAGAATAAATAGTTTTACGAAAAATGTTTAATTTTTATTTATTAAATTTTTTATAAATATTAAGATTTTATAAAGAAATAAACATATTATTAGAATTTATCTGAAAAAAAGTTAATCTATTTTATAAATAATTGATAATAAAAAATATAAAAATATAATTCATATACAATGTTAATGATTATTATAAAAATACAAATAAATAAAAATATCTTAAATATATTTTTATTTATTTTATTAAAATTATGGTAAGAAACATATATTCTACAGCTCCATTATATGAATAATCCAAAATATTTATGGTGGAAGTTTGAACCACTATTACTATCCGGAGATGTAATTTTACAAAATGGATTAATTAATTATGAATTGTATTATCGGTGGAGAAATAGTTTATGGGAGTGTAATAACCCCATACGATATCCAAATAAAATACACAGAAGAAAAAACACGCAGTTTGCGTTGTCTATAGATAAAGAAGGTAATGAGAATAGATTAAATTATATTTCAACACGAAAAGAAATATATGTAAAAGAATATATTAGATTAATTAAAAAATTACCAGAATATGAAAAATTATTAAACAAATTAAAGAAGGGTGAAAATATAATGATATGTGAAATAGATGTTCCAGCAAAAAATAAAAAAGGAGAATATGGAAAGGATTGCGAAGAAAATAATGTATGCCATATGTCTACTGAAAAATTGGAATTATTGTTAAATGATACTAGCGAAGCGTTTGGACACGGTTTATGTTTAGCATATTCTTTATTAGTTGATTTACAATCGGCGTTTGAAATGTAAAAAGGTGTAAAAATAAAAAACAAATTTTTATTTTTAGTTGGTATTTTATTAAAATAACAAAAAATATTTATCAATAAAACATTGATAACGAAATTATGCAACAGCTTCATTTTAAATTTCTTATTTTTCTGGATTTGGGTTTAATCATTCTTCGCGTAATTCTTCAATTCTTTTTGCTTTATTTCTTAAATTTTTTGTTTGTAAATAATAATGTTTTGTTTGTATATAATAATTTTTTGTTAAAATATTATTTTTATTATGTGGAATTAATTTTTTTTTTAATTCAGTTAATTCATGTACATTAAGTGCATTAGTTAATTTTTTATTAATAATATTATCAATAGGTTTAGATAATATATTACTAAATTTATTATTAATATTATTATTAATTTTACTAAGTTTACCATGAATTTTATTTAAATTACTATAAAAATTATTATTACATTTATAATTTACAATTGTTGCCATATAGTTTAAAAAATAATCACGATGAATTGATTTACTAGCATTAAATTTATTTATAATATTAACAATAAAATCTGTCATAAGACTTATATATAAATCGAACAATTTATTTAATTCAGATTTTTTATTTAAAACTTTTATACGATTAATAAAAGTATCAATAATATTATTTATTAAATTATAGATTTCATTATATTGAAATTTATATATATTATAATATATATCAAAAATATTATTAGAGTTATTATTTTTATATATATTAATTTGTATTTCATCATTAATAAATTGTATATTTAATTTATTATAAATTTCTTTAAGCCCATTATCTATTGATTTAATATATTCTTTCCATATACAATTTTCTGTATTTATATATTCTTGAATTATATTATTCTTTCTTAAAATATCACATATTGTATTTTTATTCATATATAGTTATCATATTTTAAAATTCTACTAAAAGTTACTTTTATAACAAACCCTTATACAGAAGAAGAAAAAGATATATTAGAAGGAATAAAATATACATTGGATAATTTAGAAAAAGATAATATTATTATTTATGATGAAATATCTATAACAAATAATGAACATCCAGTTTTGGATGGTCTAAATCTTGAGAAAAATGTATTGTTAATAATCTAATTAATAGCATAAAAGGTAATAGATTTAGTCTAGGAATGGCTATTAATAATAAAAAATAATTGGATTTAAAATAGTTGAAAAAGGATTTAAAACTGATGATTTTATTTATATGATGAATAAATTAAAAGAAAAAGATATTTATAATAAAAATACATATTTTTTAGATAATGCATCAATACATCATACTAAGAAATTTAAAAATTTTGCAAAAGAAAATAAAATAAATGTATTATATAATGAACCTTATAATTCTGATAAGAATCCAATTGAATATATCTTTTCTCCTTTAAGAAAATTTATTCAAAAAAATCCATTTAAAAAATAGATGAATTAAAAGTTTTAATTAATCAATATATTGATATAGATAGAGAATTATCCATAAATAATACTTTTATACATGCTTTTGGTTTATTTAAATAATTAAAAAATTAAATTTATTATTAATCAATAATATTAATCGTTTATTTTTGTGTTAATAATAAAAACTTTCATTATGCGTCCACCATCGATATTTATTTTTCTTATATATTATCTAATATAAAGAGAGAACTTAAAACATCATTTTTTCGTTTAATTTTTATTTTTTTTAATAAATTAATTTTTAATTTTAAATATTTTATTTAAATAATTTTAAATAAAATATTTTGGTAGAATTTTAAAATGTGATGACTATATATAGTAACCGGATAAAAAAATCTGACTAAAAATATTAAGAAATAATTTTTTTATTTTTTTATTTTCTTAAATATTTATATGTTTGATATAAATATCAAAAAAGAAGCTATTAAATTATATAATAATATTAAAAACAATTTAGTATTAATGGTAAAGATAGAATAAATTTAATAGAATAAACTTTTAATTGTAATATTAAAAGTTTCTATGTTTGGAAAAAGGAAAATGATGATAATCATAAAAATACTTATAAAAATATAAATATTACACCAGATATTATAGAAGAAATTTTTAACTGTGTTAATATATTAAAATTAACTAAGGTATTTCATAATTAAGTATCAATGATTTTATCAATAAAATAAAAAATAATATTATAAATTATACAATTAAAATTAAGAAATTATTTTTATAGTTATATTATTTTATTATAAATATATAATCATATTATTCAATTATATCAATAAAAATAACTTTATAAAAAATATTTTTACAATAAAATAAAATAGAAATATATAAAAAAATGATTTTGACCATCTCAAAAAATAATTATACAATTTAAAAAATAATTATATTTTTTTATTGTATATTTTATTGATAACCAATAATGAAACGGCTTAATGATCTAAAATATTTATATTAATAATTTAATATAAATACTAATTTACATCCATTAAAAAATTATTTTAAATATAAAAACTGAATTATTAAATTTTAATAAATTATAAAAAAAGAATACTTAAAAAATAAACAATATATTTTTGTAAGTATGTCTGATTATTATAATGTATTAGGCATTGATAAAAATGCATCTGAAGAAGAAATTAAAAAATCATATAAAAAACTTGCAGTAAAATGGCATCCTGATAAAAATATCAATGATAAAGAATTAGCAGAAAAAAAATTTAAAGAAATATCTGAAGCATATCAAGTCTTAAGTGATCCTTCTAAAAAAGAAATTTATGATAAATATGGTGAAGAAGGTCTTAAAAATGAAGGCAATATGGGACAAGGTGAATTTAATTCACCAGAAGATATTTTCAAAATGTTTTTTGGAGGAGGAAGTCGTTTTCCATTTGGTAATCAATTTAGTGAAAGTAATTTTTTTGGGGGAAATAGTCGTAGAAAATCTGAACCAAAGGTAATAAATATTCCAGTATCATTAAAAGATTTATATTTAGGAACAAAAAAAAAAATAACAATAAAGATTAAAAATTTATGTAAAAAATGTAGTGGTTATGGAGGTTTAAATGTAAAAACATGTAATGAATGTTCTGGAAGTGGTATAAAAATGATAAATAGAATGATTGGACCAGGTATGATACAAAGAATACAATCACAATGTAATAAATGTAATGGTAAAAAAAAAATTATAGATAATAAATGTAATGAATGTAATGGAAGTTGTACAAAAGTTAATGATAAACAATTTCTATTAATAATTGAACCAGGAACATGTGATGGTGATAATAAAGTTTTTGAAAATGAAGGTGATGAAAATTTAGATGAAGATAATTGTGATGTTATTTTTATAATTAAAGAAGAAAGTGATAATATCTTTAAAAGATATAATAACGATTTAATATATAGTCACAATATAACATTTGGAGATTCACTTATTGGTTCTGAATTAAATATTGATTTAATTAATGGTGAAAAATTGATATATAGAGAAGAAAATATTATACAAAAAAATTCATATAATATTTTTAAAAATAAAGGTATGCCAATAAAAAATACAAATAAAAAAGGTGATTTATATATAATATATAATATTAGGTATCCTACAAAAAAATTATCAGAAAATGAAAAAAATATTATATCTGGAATATTTAATATAACAGAAAAAATTGATGTAAGTTTAATAAACAATGATACATCAACATTATATAGTAATTTTTCAATAGATAATATTAAAAAAAAATATAATAATTCTGAAAAAGAAAATATATTTAATTTTTTTAGTTAAATATTTTACATTGAATTCTTATAATTTTTTTTCAAATATACATAATAAAAATATGCTAATACAGCACCAAATAATTGACCGGATATATATACAACTAATTGTGGTATAGTTAATTCTTTATTTAAAAAAAGCATTACTGATACTGCTGGATTTAATTGTGCACCAGAAAGAGCCCCAACTAAAAGAATAGCTACTGATAGAGCCAAACCAATTTTAATCCAAACAAAAGAATCAGCACATCTTGAAGTTGCATGTCCAGAAGTAATTATAACTGATAAAAAAATAAATGTTCCAACTAGTTCTCCGAAAAATTTATCAAGCATTATATTATATAATTATATAATTATATAAAAAATATAAAAAATATAAATAATTATATTTTTTATATAATTATATTATATTTTATATATAATTATATTATATTTTATATAGTCATAGCATTTTATAATTCTACCAATTTATTTTTAAAAATGACTATACGCTGAAATATAGGATTGTTGGATAGATAATTTCTTATAAAAATATTCATCTATCTCTTAATTCTTTAGATATATCTTTATAGTCATACTTAAATTATGGCTAATTATATAGGATATTGTATGATTTATTGTATAATAAATCATTGACTACTTTAAAATATTATTTTATAAAAATATCAATTAAAATTTATGATATTTATAATTTATTTTTCATTTAAATATTTTAATAATTATATACTTATTATAAAATACTTAAATCCTTAAGTTACTGGAGTTGTGTGCAAAGGTGTAAAATAAAAATATAGCATATATTAAATTATAAAATATTTTATAATTTAATTCTTTACAAAATATTTAAATTCTTAAGTTACTTACTTTGTAAATTTTATATATCAATTAAAATATTTCTACATATTGGACATACTGCATTTAATTTTAACCATTTATCTATACATTTTTTATGGAAAAAATGTTTACATTTTGGTAATTCTCTATATAATTCTTTTTCTCTATATTTTTCTAAACAAATTAAACAATCTTCATTTATTTTATTACAACCTTTTTTAATTTTATTTGAATTTCCAATTTTTTCATTTATTTCTTTACAACATTTAAATCTACATTTTTCTTCATCTAAATCATTAGATATATCATTATCAAATATATCTATATCTATATTTAATTGTATAAAATCATTATTTATATTATTTATATCTAATATATTTGTATTTATAAATATATCTTCAATAATATTTTCTATTGTATTATAAATATTATTTTCATATATATCAATTGGTAATTCAAATATATATTCATTTATATTATTTTCTATATTATTCATAATATTATATATTATATAAATTACTTTAATATAGTATTCTCAAAAAAAATCTAACTAAAATTATTTTATTTTTAATAAATATTTTAGATGGAGTATTCAATAAAATATACATGATCTATTATTTTATAAAAATTATTTTATAAAAATTATTTTATAAAAATTATTTTATTATAATATTAAGCTTAGGTTAAAAGAAGGTATTGCCTAATTAAGCAGCAAATGTTAAAGTCCATTCCTTAGCAGTTCTTAAATATTGTTCTGGATTTGTTTTTAATAAATTTGCAATTTCTGGTACTAATGGATCATTTGGATTAGGTTCTGATAATAAAGAACATATTGATATTAGAATTTTTGATATTGTTAATGCAGGAGTCCAGTTTGTTTTTAATATATCTAAACATATACTTCCAGAACTATTAATATTCGGATGATAAATTTTTGTATTAAAAATAACAAGAGGAGGTTTAAATGGATAATCTTTTGTTATAGAGATACTTAATTTAAATATACCTCCTTCATATGGTGTTCCAATTGGACCAATTATTGTTGCTTCATATTCATATAAACTACCATTTTTTGAATCAACAGATACATTATCTATATATTCTTTTTTCATTAAAGATGCTTCTTTAGTTAATCTACTTATTTGTGACATTATGTTATTTATATATTAAAACATAATCTTTATTATAAATTATTCATTTTTATTTATTTTTTTAAAAACAAAAAATTTTTTTTACAAATGGAAATTAAGACCAGGTATTATTCAGGGTCTTCGATTTTTTTATGAAAATAATATTTATTTAATCAATAATTTATATTAGTTAAATAAACTAAAAATAGTTTTATTTATATTAACTTTTTAGTGGAGATGTTGCATAATTCATTTATCAATATTTTAATGATAAATATTTTTTGTTATTTTATTAAAATACCAGTTAAAAATAAAAATTTGTTTTTTATTCAATATACTTTATTACTGATAATTTTCTTAATTTTTGACTTAAACATACTAAACAATTTTCATTTGCATTTGTAAAATGTTGATATAGAAAACTATGAGATTGTTTATATAATTAATAATAAAATAATTTTATATTTAAAGACTATATTAAAAAATTATTGATAAAAAATTTTATAATCAATAAAAATAATATTTTACACTATTCTAAATTATTGTAAAAATTATTAAGTGTATGGTATTGATTCTACAGATCCTTCATATTCAAAATTAAAAAAGATTTTGATTCTAAATATTTCTACTATAAATTATAATTCTAAATTAAATTTTAGAAGTTCTTTTGTGAATTTTTGACTTTTTATATTGATTTACTTTATATTCACTTTTTGTTAGTCCTCCGTATAAATAATCATCTTTATTGTAATAATCTTGATCTTCTTTATCAAATTTATCAGACCAAGATACATAAATATTCCATTTATGGTCTTTTGTTTTATATACTCCACAGTGATATTCATTGTTTTCAGAAAATTTATTAAAATATTTATTTAGATCATTTAAAAAATCAACTTTACCTTTTGTTATCATATCAAGTAATCTAATATTTCCTTTAAATATAGTTTTATTACCATCTCTATCATGTGTATCTGTTGGTGATTCAACCCAATTAAAAGTATATATAATAGCCCGATCTTTACCATTAATTGCTGATTCTTTCATAAGATTAATAGCATTAATCGTAATATGTTCAATTGCATCTTCTCTCCCCATAATAATTCTACTATTTAATTCAAGTTTTTGTGTTTCTCTTGCATTTTTAGTAATAGATTTTAAATCTTTTAAAATATTTGCTTCATTGCCAAGTTCTTCCATTTTATTAATTATTTATTTAACAAATTAAATAAATATAATAAAAAAATATTCAATTTTATTTTTAATAAATAATAAAAAAATTTGATTATTTATATTTATAGTAATAATATATAATTATAAATATAAAAGATGTCTGCAAAATTTATTAATATTATATCACTTAATGGTATATTATGTAAATGTAATATATGTTTAGAAGATATTGAGGATAATAAAATAGTTTCTCTTATATGTCATCCTTCGCATATATTTTGTTATGATTGTATATTTGATTGGTATAAGGAAATTAAAAATTCAATAAATAATCATAATAATTATTCTCATAAAAATATTTGTCCAATTTGTAGAAAAAATGGAGGATTTCTACCAATACATAGTAATTACACTCCAATAAAAGGTATTAATATATTTTCAAAAGTAAATACTTCTAAATCTATAAATATAATTAATCCTGATAAAAAATCTTATGAATGCGGTGTTAAATTAAAAACAAAGTCTGGATATTGTATATCAACCGGTAAAATTAAATATGGAGGATTTTGTGGAAAACATAGTAATAATTTACACACTTAAAAAAATGTAATACTAAATAAATAGAGATTAATTTATGGAAGTTTGAATTTTAAATATTATTTTATATTTTTAAGTAGTCATAACAAAACAGAAATCTACTAAGATATTTTACAACAATGGAAAATTAGAATGCAAATATCCGTTTCTAAACAAATACATAATAAAACTACTATATAGAATTTTGTATGCTAATGTAATTATAAAACTGGTATTTAAAATATGCACTGCTCTAAATAAAATTAGTTATATATTTTTTCATTTCAGCATTATTTTTAATATTTACACCATAACTATAAAATTGATTTGCTGGATAATTATTATTTATTAAAGTCATTGCCGTTCTTAAATTAACTAAATAATTATTTATAGTATTTACTAAAAATCCAAAATTAGTATATATCCATTTTGTTACAGAAACATATTTATATAAATTTACTTGATCATTAAAATTAAGAATTAGAGGTTTATTTAAATTAATTTTCCACGGTATTTTAACAGGTGAACCAAATTTAGCTTCATTTTTAGTATAGAAAGAATTTTTTATCCTTATGTAAAAATTTGATATTTTAATACTTAATTTAGGATTATATTTAATAATATTATTAACTGAATTTACATTTCTACTAATAACTGCATTATAGAATATTGATGGTATAATTGCTATATCAAAATACTGAGATGTATTTGTAGGTGGATAATTATAGTCAAAATTTAAAACCCATGTTGAATCCATTATATTATATTAATATATAAAAAAATAGTTAATAATATTTAATATTATGAAACAAAGATAAATATTTTGAAAATAATGTATATGAATTTTCTAATAAATTTACACCCTTGAAGATTTAAAATGAGACAAAAAATTTTAATATATAAATATTTATATATTAAATGTCAAAACATAAGAGTGAAGATTATAAATTATCCGCCGTTAAATATTATCTTAATAATGATATTAGCTTAGATAATGTATGTGAAATTTTTAATTGTCCTAGACAATCATTATATAGATGGGTCAAAAGATATGAAGAATTAGGAAAAATAGAAAGACTAGATAGAAAACCGAAATCTTACAAAATAACTAAAGAACAAGTTAAATATGCCATACAAAAATTAAAAGAAAATGAACAGATTACTATGGAAGAATTACATAAAATAGTTAAAAAGAAATATAAGGATTTTGATATTTCATCTCAACATTTAGGTCAAGTTATAAGAGATAATAATATAACTAGAAAAAGAACTAGACATGAACATTATCCTAAAGAAAGATATGGAAAACCAACAGATTTTAAAAAAGAGTTGAAAGCATTTTATAAAATCTGTTGGTAAATATACATTAGATAAAATTATTTCACTTGATGAAACATCAATTAGTCCAGCCCTTATAATGGAGTATTCAAAGTGTTCTTTAGGAAAAAGATGTGTTCTAAAAACTGATGATAATTATGTTTTTAGAAAATTTACTTTATTATGTGCTATTTGTAATTCTAAATGTGTTGGTGCAACATTATATAAAGAAGGTGGTATGACTAAAGAAAGATTTGTAGAATTTTTAGAAGCAAATATATTTAATAAATATAAAAATAATCTTATAATTTTAGATAATGCTGGTAGTCATAATAATGAATATGTTAAAGAAGCAATTATTAATAGTGGTAATAAGTATTTATTTACAATCCCATATACACCCAAAACCAATCCAATAGAGCAATATTTTAATCAAATAAAACATTATTTGAAATTAAATAAAAAGGTATTGAAATATGATGAATTAATTATTGAAATAAAAAATGCAATAAAACAAGTTAAAAAAGAAAATTATAAGAATTACTTTGAAAATGCATATAATAAAGATGCTTATAAAGATTATGTTAAAAAAGATTTAACATTAAAAAGAACACCTAAAAATTATAAAAATTAACTTAAATATTTACCATTTATATGTTTTGATGCATAACAATCGGTTGCATAATGACCTTCTCTACCACATCTGTAACATGTATTTTTTTGTTTAATTTTATTATTTTTACAATATAAATTTTCATGACAAGTTACACCTTTTAGTGTATCAAATTCTTTATCACAATAACTGCAACAAAATACTTCTATTTCTTCATCAGAAGAATCTTCTATTTCATCACCAGTTATTGTTGTTTTTGCATAACAATCTGATGCATAATGTCCTTTTCTATAACATCTAAAACATCTAAAACATAAATCATTATCAACTAATAAATTTTTAAATTCTTCTAATAAATTATCATCATCTTGATTACAATCTTTTGCAAAATGTCCATTTTCTCCACAAATATAACATTTATCTGTTGAACCATTTATCATTTTTTTTATTGTTTCTATATTATCTTTATTAAGTTTTAATTCACAAAAAGTACCTCCTCTAACATTATTAATTCCATATTTTTCCATAAATTTTAATGTATATTTATCTTCATCAAAATTATCACAATTCGGTATAATTTCTATAACTTTATGTGGTTTATATTTTTTAGTCCATTGAGAGCCAGATGAATTAAAATGTTGTTCAAGTCTAAAATCAGGGTTTGTTGTTTTACCAACATAATATTTTTTATTTTCAAGTTGTAAAATATATATAAATACCATAATTTATTATATTATTGGTTATTATGTTTTATTATCAGTTTTTTAAATAAATCAATTTTTTTATTTAAAAATTATTTAATATTATTATTTATTATGAAACTAAAAAGTGAACTATATAAAAAAGAACAAGAAGAAATTACAGATAAAATTATTAATATATTGGAACTTAATGATAATTCAATATTATTGTATAATTTAGATAATGATAAAATTAAACAAGATAAACTTTTAGAATTAATACCAGATATTAGAAAATATTATAGTTTTACATCATCTATTGGTGCTTCTGAACCGGATAAAGCAAAAAGACCATATGTTTCAATTATTAGACAATTTACAAAAAATAAATTTACAATGATTAGTTCTGATTTCAAACTAAAAATAGATAATGATAAAATTATTAGAACAAAAAAATATACTTTCGTAAAAAAATAAAAAATATATAATAAAATTAAATATACGCGTTTTTTTTTAAAATAAAATATCTATATAAAGTTATATAGATATAGTATATTATAATGAGTGCATTAGAAGAAAAAAAGACTAAACCACCTGACAAACCTACTGATTATTTCAAATGTGTAAAGATACCAATTAAGCATATTTTAAAAAATCCAGATATTAATCTACCTAAAATTACAAATGCAGTTATTAAATGTAATAAAATTATTATTAATACTTTAATGTTTATGAAACTTTATTTGTTGGATTATTTTGAAAAGAATAATAAACTGCCTGAAATAGATAAAGTATTTGTTAATTCTTGTATGAAAATTTTATGTAATGAAAGTGTATCAGGAAGACCACCTAAAAAAGAAGTTAAAGAACTAAAAGATAAATTAACTACATTTTATAATTCTGATTATAAACCATTAATTAAAGATACTGATTTAGATTATACTCATCTTAATACAGTTTTAGATTATCTTACAATTGGAATTATTACAATGTATGAAAATAATATTAAATTACATTATGTTGAATATATTGAAAGATATGTTAATATTGTTTGGAAGAAAAAAGAAACTATAGTTAAAATTAAAGAAGAAAATAAAGAGGAAGAAAAACAAAAAGAATTAGTTAACGAGTTTTGCAGACAATTAAGGAAAATTAAAACTGATATATTAGAAGTATCAAAAGAATATACATCAGATGTAAAATATCATAATTGGATAAAAGAAATAAAGAAAACAATAACACCAAACAAAGAGAAATATATGAAAGATAATTTATATTACGATTTACAATGTAATCCACAAGATTATTTACCTTGTATGATTAGAATGATAAAAGAAGTAGAAAAAGATAAAGTTATGATTTATAATGTATTTCCTATGAGAAATGATATTATAATGAAAAGCATAAAATTAGATACAACTACATTAGTTCATTTATTATTTACACAAAAACAAGGTAATAAAACTGATTATCTATTAGAAGGTAATTTGAAGAAATACGAAGATAAAATATGGGAATTCTTTTTTAGAACTGAAAGACAATGTTTTAAGAAACCAAAATATACATTTCACCATATGATAGAAACTGATGGTGTAAGTTGTTCTATTTTGATATTAAGAAATGATTTAATAGGTAAAAGAATACCAAATATTAAAGTAGGTTCTAATATAGAACAATATATTGATGAACTAAATGATTATACCAATATAAAAAATAAAAAAATTGTTTGTATTGACCCAGGAACTTCAGATATTTTATATTGTGTTGATAATGATACTAAAAATGCTAATGAATTTAGATATACACAAGATAGCAGAAGGAAAGAATGTAAAATTAAAAAATATGCTAAAATTATTTTGGAATTTAAGAAAGAGAAAATAGATGGAAAAACAGTAATTGAGTATGAAACAGAACTATCAAAATTAAACAGAAAAACATTAATTATTAAAGATTTCAAAGACTACATTAAAAAGAAAAGTGAAATTAATAATAAGTTATATAAGTTTTATGAAAAATATATATTCAGAAAACTTAAACTAAATGGATATATGAATAGAAAAAAGAATGAACAAAAACTAATAAATAATTTTAAAAAAATATTTGGAAAACCTGAAGAAACAATAGTGATGTTCGGTGATTGGGAATCTACTAGTAGATTAAACGTTTATAATTATTTATAAACTTTTATAAAAATTTATGAATTTGTTTTTTTTTTATATCTTCTTAATCCATTCATTTTAGCAACATAAACATTCATTATTTGTA
>Ga0214919_10007938_pt1 | contig 14180 bp, 22 predicted proteins | sample LL1503_MetaG_FD_177994 | JGI IMG/M metagenome (GOLD analysis project Ga0214919, IMG submission 177994) | Freshwater microbial communities from Lake Lanier, Atlanta, Georgia, United States - LL-1503 | ecosystem: Environmental > Aquatic > Freshwater > Lake | place: USA: Georgia | collected...
AAACAAATTTAATTGCTGTGTAATTTGGTCAAGGCTTAACCAAGGCGTAGCAATATCACGATTAATCTGTTCAACTTTTTCGTAATTAAACGGGTTGCGTGTTGGCGCACCGTAATTACCATCAGACAATCCGATATTGTTAGCCATTATTAAACCCCGACTAAACGAACACCAGCAAACGGGTCACGAATGGTACTTGCAAGGCGTTTTTCTGCGTACAGGGTTATATACCCTGCCTGAGTTTGGTCAAACGCTTGTATGGTCATTTCCTCGGCATCTGCAATAGTTACAAAACGATTCCAATTAGCCAAATAAGCACAAATGTTACTAGCACCAACCAAAGGCATATATGGATTTGGAATTACTGGAAAACCAAACATAAATACAACAGCACCACCATCATTATCGCCAACTTCGGCAAATTGTTTAATATTTGCACCGCCCAAATTACGCAAATTGTGAATTGTTTGTGGGTGCATCATCCATGCGTTGCTTGGCATAGACCAATATTGCGCAGGAAAAAGCCTTGTCATATCCACAATGTCACCATAAGCAATAGCCGCACTCGCTTGTGGTGTGGTCACAATAGTATGAATACCATTTGTGATTGCTGTGCCGCTTGAACCGTAACTGGCTGTGGTTGCGTTTGATGAATAACTGTTTAAACCACGCAAACCGCTTGTTGCGCCTGTGCTTGTAGTTGAAGAACCTGATTGGTCGTTATTCAGAATCATAGATGCCGCCTCGACAGCTCCGAATTCCATCATTAAATCTTCAACTAGCGTTTCATTCAAATAATTAACATCTGATAAAACTGCTGTACGAACTGGCAATTGTGCCGTAATTACACGGGTTGGCATTTGCCAAAAACTTGTATCTACATTAGGACTTCCGCTATCAGGCGTGAAAGTGTATCCCCAAGGATTAGTAGAATTTGTTGCGTTACCCGTTTTAGCCACGAATTGAACGCTAGAAGTATTTGATGCCGTAATCTGTCTTGCCGCTTGACGCAATGGATTAGCAAAACGCAATGCCGCAAACGCATCATCAAAAAAGATTCGACCACCGACATTCAATCCCGAACCTGTAATGGCTGAAGCCTCTTTTAAATTGATAGTGACTTTATCGCCAGTTTCAATTGTGTGTTTAATGCCTGATAGGATTTTTTCGGTTATGGTCATAGTCTTTTTCCAAAAAACATTGAGAAAAAAAGCAGGGGCTTTTTACACCCCTGCTAATGGCAACATTAAGTTGATGTGCCTGTTGAACGATAACGCACACCAGCGTTAGGGTCACGCACAGATGTAGCCAAACGCTTTTCACCAAAGAACGTAATGAACCCAGGAAGCGTCTGGTCGTATCTACGCATAACCATGTTCAAGCGGTCAATGATAGTGTGGAAACGTGACCAATCAGCAAAGTACATTGGGTACAAACTGTTTGTGCCAGCAGAACCAGTTGTTGTTTGTGATGGCGTATCAAGATACTTGTTCATAACAACGTCAAAGCCTAACATTTGACCAATGATGCCATCGGGGTTCAATGATTCAACAGAGTTGAAAATTGGACGTCCGTTGGTATCTTGCAATCCACGAATTGCTTGAGCCAAAACTGGGTTAACCATGAACTTGGCATCGGTTGTCCAGTATTGTTGTGGCAATGCGTAAATCAAATTAATAACGTCTTTGTAAGTTACGTTATTTAGACCTACGGTATTGACGTTACTCGTCAACTGGTCATACGTTGCAAGACTGTGCAAACCTGTTGTAGAGCCTGTGCCTGATGTACCCAATGCAGGGGCAGATGTTGTGCCACCAGCATAAGTGCCATTAGCACCAGCGTATTGGTCAAGACCACGCAAACCATTAGTACCACCGTAAGGATTAGTACCTGATTGTGCCGCTTGATCATTGTTTTGAACCATTGACAATGCTTCTGATTGAGCGAACTCAACCAACATATCGTCAACTACGTTGGCTTCTAAACCATCAATGTCATCCAATGCGGCAGTACGAATTGGGAACTGTACGTTCAAATCTTGCAAAACTAATTGCCAAATTGAAGTATCTTCAGTTGTTGTCGAGCCGTTGTTTTGGATTGTGTAACCCCAAGCCGCACCAGCGTTTCCTGTTTTAACACGGAACTGATAAGAAGAACCATCAGTTGCCACAGTACGGGAAATGCCACGCATAGGATTAGCAAGACGCAACGCAACAAATACTGGGTCGTAACCTGTTCTACCACCCTGATTGTTACCGCCAGCAGTCAGCGCAGATGCTTCTTTTACGTAAGCATCGTATTGACCATCGTCTTCAAACATTTTCAATTCTTTTTCAACATTGCGACCACCTTTGTAGTAGGCGGCAATTTGCTCTTTTACCATACGGTTTACATCGCCACGAATTGTTTTTGCAGGCGAACGAATAATGGCTGGTGCTTGCACTTCTGAAAGTTTTGCTTCCAATGCAGACAATTTAGCCTCGACTTCTGCTTTAACAGTTTCAATTTCTGTTTTTGCAGTTTGTGTTACTTCTTCAATCTTGGCTACGTTAGCGGCTTCGATTGCGTCTAGTTTTTCAATGATTTCTTTTGACATATTACGCTTTCTTTAAACGTGTTGTTAGGATTTTGACCAACTCTCGTTCCTTTAAGGCTTCAAGCAAGTCATCTTGGGTCACATCCGCATCTGAATCACTCATAGCGTCCGTTTTTTCAATTGGCATTGGCGTTGCATCCCGCTTTTCCAATACTTTTTTGAGAATGGATACGGAGGTGACCGCATCCTTTTTTAGCAAGCCAGCGTCCCGCAGAGCCTGTTCTAAAACTTTTAAATCGGCAGAGCCATCGGGTCGGAAAAACTCCAACTTTTGTACTTCAGCCATCGGGTTGTTTGGGTACATAACTACGCTCACTTCACGCAATCCACCCTTTGTAATTTGAAAATATGCTTCTTCAGATTCATCAGGCTCACCATCAGCGTTAACCATTTGGAAATCTTCAGCATAAGCACCAACAGAAACACCGCCAAACATATTGGGGCTTTCAGTCATAATTTGATAAAGGTCTGAACCTTGTGTTGTATTTGTATATAAACGTCCCGATGCGGTCATGCCTTCATCGTTAAACTCAAATTGCGTCCATTCTCCCACAGGCATATCGTCTGCGCTGTGATTCACAAACATTGGCAATGGTCTGCCCATAGATGAAAATTCTTTAGCCCAATCCATAAAGCCTTCGGGCTGATAATTAAATCTGCGACCGTCTGCGCCTTCTCTTGCACCCCATGTGGTAACACGGGCTTCAATCTTGCCTGTTGGTTCTTGTGCGCCCTGCGCTTCGACTACCAATTTGGCTTCGCATACCATCATCAAGTTTTTTGTCATGGATTACCTCATCGACTTTTGTTCGGTCAATGTCTTGTATTGTAATTGGCGGTCTGCCACGCTTGACATCTGCCTTTGGTTTAAATGATTGTAGCGATGCTACCACTTTTTTGAAAATTGGTGTCAATTTATTTTCCAATGTTCATTTTCTTGGTTTGATTCCCGCCACCGCCCCCTGTATCTTGTGGGCTTGACCCTGTTATTGGTTCTGCTTTTTGTGGGTCTTTTAATTCGTCTGCGCCAGCAATATTGCCTTTATTAAGATACTCCCGTGCCTCATTTTGGGTAAAAATACCAGCATTAACGCCAGCAACCACATAATTCATTTGGTCAAGTGGTGCGCCTTTCAGAAAATCTTGAGTATCAAACTTTACGCACAAACTGGGGTAACCTTTAAGCAATTGGGATTTTAATTTTTGTTCTACATTAACAATAACTGGATACATTGTGGATTTATAGAACTCATCCATCATTGTCTGCGTATTGTTATATTTTTGGTCACCCATGTGTAACATCGCAGGAGGTACGCCATACAAACCACAAATACGTTGCATTGTTTGTTTTTTTAGGTTGGCTAAGTCTGTATCCTGTAAAGTCAGCATTTTTACTGGCTCATACGTCATTCCTTGGTCAAGCAATATGGATTGTCCAGCCTTGCTTTTGTCTGTCTGTTGGCTACCAACCATACTAGACCATGCTTCTTTTAACCGTGCGGCAATTTCTTTAAATTTGCTGTCAGGAATAACTTGTTCTGTTTTAAATACACCGCTAGGCTTTGCACCGTTAAGCATTACATAATTAGCGTATAAATCTATGTCTTGGTCTAGCCCGACCAATTCAGTTGCAAGAATACCTTTGTTAAAACCAGCCGAACCCTGCCATGCCATGTCTTTACAGTGCATAACCATGTGCGCTGATAACGGCTCGTCTTTATTAAATCCGTAACTGGGTGTGCTCAATCTATAAGATGGATAACGTGCAGGATTAAGCGTAACAGCAATCAATGTGCTGTCCAAAACGTACATTTCTAATGGAGTTTGCGTAGCGTCTTCTTTATCTTTGCGCCACCACACGGTAAACGATTCTCCCAATAATTCGTGCCACATCATCCATTGATACCAAAATTCATATTGGCTTTGGAAGTTATTAGGGTTATTAATTAGGTTTAAAACTTGTTTTGCTTTTGCTTTATCCCGATTTCCAACCTCAGACGATTTTAAAGCATCAACATAAGTTCCATCATCCATTTCATACATTATTTTGATGGGCAATTGCGACATAGCCCGTGCTTTAACTCCTACGCACGACATAATTGTACTATTTCTTGATAAAGTCGAAACGTCTACGGGTCTACCAGCATTAGTTGTACTAGCGGTTGTAACATAAAGTATCTGTGTATTGACAGTATTACGCCTGTCATTACCTTGATAAAGAATATTATTACCAAGCGCAGTTTGACCAAAAAGCGTATTAGCTTCGTTTGAATTCTTACTTTTTCTTGTGAAAACGTCTAATATTCCCATGTTTCACCCCTAAAATGTTCTGAAACCAAAGCCACTCATTGCAGGATTGTCTAAAGAACAGTGCATAGCAATGATTAAAGCAATGATACCATCAACTTTGGCAGATGTGTCACTTTCGTTCTTTCTAACTTTAACATTTCCATTAACATCTTCATAAACTTCGCAGTTTCCTAGTTGCCAGCCCAAAAATGGATTGCCGTCATGTTTAATTTTAAATTCCATAATTAGCTTTTCTATATGCTTGGATGGACTGCTTAAAACTGACATTCCCTGACCAACTTTTTTAACTGGCAAGCCATTTTCATGCAAACTAGCTACCAAACTTGCCGCATTGTACGCATCATAGCCAATTTCCTTAATATCGTATTTTTGCGTTTGTTGAACAATATAATCATTAATTTCACGGTAATCAATTACGTTTCCTTGAGTTATATGCAAGATTTCTGACTTTTTAGCCAAGTAAAAAATATCTTGGTAATGTTTTGGTATTAAAGCCAAACCGTCTTCGGGCAAAAAGAATTTCCATTCAGCCTCAAAATCATCATCTGCATATCTTTTAAGGGTGCAAACCGCATTTAAATCTCGTGTTGCCGCCAAATCAAAACCAACAAATACAGCCTCAGGTTCACGCACTTCAATAATTTTGGTTTTATTGTCATCCCAAAAAGCCCTGTCTACCCATGCTGAATTGGCGGAAACATAGATATTTAATGTTTTGCAAAGAAACTCATTAAGTGCGGCTGGCTTGTGTTTAGCTTCTTCTGCCCTGCTTGCAATGGCTTCTTCAAATACGCTTATGCCGTGCATAGGATTGGCTTTCGCCCAAGTCTTAGGTTCACGCCAGTCATCTTGTGGGTCTAGTCCATACAGCAATCCAAACCATCTTGGGTTATCAGGCTGGTTACCTTGCAGTATGTTTTCCATCATAGTTAAATCTTCGTAGAATTTTGTCTCTTTGGTAAAACTAGCCGTAGTGATGTAAATTCGCAACGGGTTTTGACGGGCAACCATACCCGAATGCAATACCTCAATAGCGTTACGGTCTGTAATTTGTGCCGCCTCATCAATAATACAACAACTAGGGTTTTTACCGTCTCCTGTCTTTTTTGTATCTCTGCTTAAAGCCTTAAACATACTTTGACTATCGCCAGCTTTACTAATTTGATATTTACTCAAATTAAACAAGCTATACAAATCACTAGGCATATTTTCAATAAAACCCCTTGCGGCATCAAAAACAATAGAGGCTTGTTCTCTACTGGTTGCCAGCGTAAACACCTCTGCGCCAGCTTCACCACACAATAACTCGTATAGTCCAATAACGGCTGTCAGGGTTGATTTACCAGCTTTACGGGGAATAAAAACAATAACGTCTGTCACCATTCTTTTTGTATGATCTTTTTTGCCTCGAAAACCATAAATAGCGCATATTAATAATATTTGGAACGGTTCTAATTCTATTGGTTGACCAGCTTGATGCCCTTTGGTATGTTTTAGACTTTCAGCAAAACTTAATACGTGCGCAGGATAATCGGGGTCAAAAACATATTCCCAATCTTTATTTTCTATATGGTCTAAAAAGCGTTGACACGCCAGCCGAACATTTCGACATACGTTAATTTCCCCTCTTGCTACTTGATGCGCATATAAAACGCCATCTTCCCAATTCACGCTTTAGGACCTCGCAAGAATTTTGATACAGGACTGTCTTCCTCAGTTTTACCGCTATTTAATCTGCCCCTTGGCGTAAGACCAAGTTCGTTCATAAGCTGTATTATTGTTTTTAGTGTATTTTGGCGTATGGTTAAAAACGGGTTAGGACCAACTGTTTTCCCATTATTAAACCTAGTAATAATTCCAGTTTTTGCCAAACTATTTTTACATTCAATATAAGTATCAATTTGTTCAGCTAAAAATGCCAGCGTATGTTTGTCTTGGTCGTTGCCAATTCCATACACTTTATACAAAAACTCAGAAGTTTCGTTAATAAATTTATTTCTGTCCCACGACTCTGTATTGTCCAACCAATCAGCTTTCGGAATTCTTGATTTAATAGCATCAGGCAATACTGCCCCTTGGTTCACACCTTTTGAACCTTTGATAATGTGTAATTCGGGCGGTAATTTGTTCATGGTTTAATGATACACCTTTTTAAGCAAAGTTATACACAGGGTTTTTGCTAATACCCCCCTTAGTCAACTCAATTTACAAAAATCAAGGCTCGGCTTGTTCGGGCTGGGTCTTGAAAATGTTTAAGTTTCTAAAACTTTTGTGTCGTTTTTGATGTTGAATGTGGGTAAGTCTAATAACTTGCATGAAAGTTAAAAGAATTGTTAATAAGTTGGTCATAGTCCTTTAATCCATAGTATTTGACCTCTGTGTGGGTATAGTGTTCATATATACCCTCTCTTTCTTTGGCTGTCTTGTGGCTGTGGTGCTGTGGGCATAGGCTTTGGAATATGTTGTTATAGAACGCCCCTCTGCCTATGTGTGTCCATCTAAACACATGGTCAACGTGTTCGGCTTCTTTAACTTGACCATCAAGTAGGCAGGCTTGGCACAATGGTTGTTGACTTAATTGCGCTGTTCTCATTAGTCTCCAAGCATTTGTTTGATAGATGCTTTGTGTCTCTAATCTTTGGGCTGTGGGCTTACCCCCATGTTCAGCACAGTAAACGCTTGTTGTCGTTCTATTGTTTTTACACGCTAACTCTTGACACTTAGTAGCTTTTGGTATGTTAGGCATCGTCTCTAGCCCGTGCTATCTCATCTCTGTCTACATGGAAAGATTCAGCACAATGTGGGCAAGTGACTTCAACATAGGCACTTTGTCTAGCCTCGCTGTTATTAGTAAAGGTCGCTTCTAGCTTGGCTTGAACCTTTCCTATGGCTTCTTGTGTAGGATTGTGAAATGTCTCACCCCCTCCAGCACTCATCTTTAGCATATCTTCTAGGCTAACCTTGGGAAAATAAATATCCAAATCTTTTATTCCTTCTATCTCTCTTAATTCAGGAATCAATTTATCCATATCCCATATCGACAATTCGCTTGTTTTGTTATCAGCTATTCGGTAAGCTTTGGCATCTTGAGCCGATAAATCAGCCTTAATAACACATGGAATCTTTTTAATTCCCAACTCTTGTAACGCTTTATATCTAGTATGCCCAGCAATAATTACATTATCTGCATCAAGAATAATAGGCTGATTAAACCCAAACGTCTCAATTGACTGTTTAACTGCGGCAATAGCACCGTCATTTTGTCTAGGATTGCGCCAGTATGGCTTAATGTCAGTAATGTTAAGTGTTACTATTTTCATTTGTTTGCCCTTTCAGATATTCGTTTTTAAGTTGAATTTGTCGTTTTGTTTCCCATGACCGTCTATATTCCACGTTTTCAAATAGCTTGCTAAAGCCTGTAACGTGTTTAAGCCGCACTAATTCGTCAGGCTCTACCCCTAACTCTGCGCAAATAGCCTCATCAGTCCAGCCATTTTCTAACATCTGAAAGACCATGTTAGCCATGCCCGAAACGCTGTGTTTGCCTCTAGCCCGATTATGTCGAACGGTTGAAGCCATACGGTCATTAATTGATTTTTCAATTACAACTACGGGTAACAAGCCATTGTTAGCATCGTAAAGGTCTTTATTTAAGCGCATAGTGCTATATCGGTGAAACCCGTCAACAATAACATATTCATCTTTTTTATCGTCATATACAGTAACTACGGGCTGTGTATAGCCGTCATGCTGAATAGACACATAAAGCAACCTCATTTCGTTTTTTGCCACGCTGTTGGGGTTGTAATCGTTTGCGTGTACCTTTTCAATTGGTATCCAACGAACATAATTGACTGGTTGAGCCTTTTGGGGACTTATGTCATGCAAAAAAGCTTTAATGTCTTCAATTACCAATATTTTCCCTTTGGTATCAGGAATTTGGTCAATCAGTTGTTGTATTAGTTGTTTTACGTTCATTTTTACGCCTTTGCCATTCTTTTTTTAATGTAATATTTTCGGGTCTACGCTCAAAATTGCCCAATTTAACGTGTTCCCAATCATTTGTAAGGATTGCGTTAATATGCTCTTTATACATTTTTTCTTGATAAACGTGTCCAAACATATCATCATGCCTAGCAAATATTTTTTGAAAACCAATTTTCCAATCAATATTGTCAATCAGTTTGTCCAACAAATAATCCCTATATTCACGCCAATCCGCAAACATAAAAGGTAATGTTTTAGGAAAATAATCGGCTTTACCCATTTTTCCAGCCATGTCTATTCCCGCAATTCTTTGTGTTAGCCGTTGGTAAGTATCGCCCTCAATTTCTTGCATATAAAACAACGTGCCAACTGCTGTTTCATGATGAACATTGGAAACACGCATATTTTGGATAGCCACACCATGATTGTATTGAGCATCGTATATTTTGTTGTAGTACCAATTGTTATCTAAAATAGCTTTCCAAACGTCAACGTAAGACCAATCATATATTGGATAAAACGTGTAATGTTGCTCTTTTTTCTCTAGCTTTGTTCCCCATGTAACGTGTTTATAGGTCAAATTATAAGTTAAAGCCATTGCACGTGTTGGACTTTCCTCTGTCCTCATTCCTGCTATATAACAAGTTTTTACTCCTGCAAAGTCTTTTTTTATAATAGCTGAAAATAACTCACCAAATCGTTCTGTACCGTAAACATTTTCATGGATACTGTATGACTCTTGGGGTCGCATCCATCGGTATTCATCTTTTTTATCCCAGCACATTAGCCAATGTTCCGTTGTGCTTGTAGCGTTAAACAATCTAATAGGCATTTGAAACCATAATGGCTCAACTTCGGGGTTTTCCATTATTAACCGAATGGTATCAATTGTTGCTTGCCATTCTGCTTCTTGATCTACAAAAAGGCATTTAAGCGGCAAACGATTGCGTTCACGGGCTATTTGTAAAGCAAGTTGATAAACAACTGTACTATCTTTTCCGCCACTAACTCCTACAACTACATTGGGAAATTCATCAAATAGCCAATTAATACGGTCTAATGCCGCATCATATACATTTTTTTTGCCATATATTTTCATAAATTAATTTGTACTTTAGTCCAATCTTTATATTGCTTTGTAATTACAGCACCTTTTTTAAGGTAAAGAGGCAAAGATTCTTTTGAACAATTGGCTTCAATAATTGCAATATGTGCTTGTTTTACTTGGGATACGCTAAAATTAAATAAATCGGCAAAAACGCCTTGTCTACGATATTTTAATGGCACAAAATGATTTTTAAATACCGCCTTGTGTTTATACCAAAGAATTCCTGTAAAACCTTTTAATTCTTTTTCATAATAATAACCCCAATAATGCGTTTTTTGACAAAAATGTAATCCCAATTTGATTGCATCAATTTTATATTGTTCAATCGCATTAGCGGTAATTGAAATAATCATATTGGGTCAATAAAAGTTTTACTTTGCCGCTTGGAACTACGACGCAAATCAATAGCACTTTTACCTATACGATGCTCAACCAAACTGGGAATATGTATCCAATAAGGCTTTTTTATACTTTTTAACCAATCATTTACCATCAAATCTGTGCCTGTTGGATGTTTTTTAATATTTGCCCATACACTTTTAAACTCAAAAACTTGTTTTGAACAATTTGCTGGCAAGTAAAAACATTGATTCATTATAAAATTACGGTCATAACGGCTTCCAATATCAATGTCGGCTTGTCTCATTGAAAAAAATTGAATTACCTCATCGGGTCTTTTTTCAATAATTGAATTAATTTTACTAACAAAATTTTGCGTTAAAAAAACATCTTCTTCCATGTGTACGCAAGCGTCATTACCAGCTATTTCCATTGCTCGAATAAAAGTATCCATAGCATCTCGTTTTTGGTCAAAACACCATTCAGCTTGCGGCAAATGTATGCGCAAATAATCTATGCAATCAATACGTTCTTGCACGGCTCTAACAATAAATCTCATTTAATTTCTGCCCTGTTAATAATTTTTGTTATTTCAAGGCTGTTTCCCATAGTCCAATACGACCATTTGTCCACGTCTAAATAAATGTATGTTTGTCTAAAAAACTTTCGAGGTATGCCATACGTTCTCATAAATTTAACCGCTTCAACAAATTCATCATCTGAACGACAATGCTCTCGAACCACATAATAATGCGGGTTTTTTGGCATCGACTTGGCAAATCTCCAGTCGTGCGAAGCTATAAAATCTTCAAATTCTTGTAATGTCATGTAATGTTTCTTTTAAGCTAAAAACCGCAATTTGTATAAAGTTGAATCAATTAATTGGGCAATTTCATCGGTTATGTTTTGCAATTCCGAATCTTGTGGAAAATTATTATCTTGACGCAATCTTTTAACTTCGTCATTAAGATAGGTTAAATACTCTACGGGCAATGTTGGCAATTTAAAATCATCGGTATATTTAGTTAATAACCCATATTTCCCTTGAAACGCCTCTACAAAATTATCTACAAGGTCTCCAATTTCCGTATAAAACGTCTCTAGTGCTTTGTGTTGACTATAACTTTTTGTAGACAAATGCAATATATGTACGTTAGTAACACTGTGCAATAAACACATTACAAATTGCATAACTGGGTCATCTTGCGTTGCTTCTACGCTGGCAGTAAATTTAACCATGCTTACCCCCTTTCGGACATTATAAGTTGTTTTATGGTTTCGTTCAAGACCGACATTTCATCTTTTTTTAAAACATTCCAAATACGCTTTTGCCCATGAATGCCGTTAAAACCGCCTTGGTGACAATCTTTGCATAACGGGATACACAAGTATTGTTTATGCTGAATAACGTGGTGCGCATCGCTTGGTGCGCTTGCCTCACACACGCCACACGGCATTTCTTTAATCTTTGCTAGATGTTTGCGTTCCAAGGTGCTGATTTTGTTTAGCATTTTCTTCCAAACTTGTTGCCAATAATTTTCTGAGCCATTTTGCTTTTCCTAATCTTTTGTATTCGTCTCTTAAAGCAGGAGTTAACCTAATTGCTACTGTACATTGAATTCCAGTTATTTCTGATTTTGGTCTTCCGCTATTTGGTGTTCTCATTCGTGCGCCCTGTCTATCATTCGATTGTTGGCTGATTCTGTGCGCCAAATCTCAACCCGTAACCTTGCCGCTTCCATTAGCCATTTTAAAGTTTCTTCAATTTCTATGGCATGACCTAATGATTCAATTAGTTCAATATATTGCGCATTTGAATAAGCCTCACGTTCTTGAGCATTGGCGGCATCAACTCCCCTGACCAAAGCATCTTTCATTAAAAGAGCTTTTTTTGATTTTCTAAATTCTTCTAAATATACCCTTTCGCCTTTAGCTTTGGCAAATTTACCAGCATTATCACGAATAAAATCTACCGCTTTGTGGTGTGCGTTTGTCATGTCTTGTCTTTCAAAATATTAATTGCGTCGTCAACAGAATAGACAATGTTTGCTTTACCGTTCCATTCCCTGTGCCATGTTATTTGGTCTTTTGTTAATTGCTTGCGTGATTCGGTTTTTCTGCCATCCTTAACTTCCATTAAGTAATTACGTTTCTGAAAACCAACCAACAAATCAGGACAACCTTTTCCAACTGCGGCAAGGGACTGCACGGTAGCCCCTAAAGTTCGTAAAGCCATAACAATTTGTAAGTGATTAGCGTCTACTTTAGCGTATTTCATTTTTTATTGCTTTGATTAAATCCGCTTTGATACCCCGAAACAAATCCATTTTGTCCAATTCTATTGCTCGAAACCATGCGTATTCTTTTGCCCCTTTCATTTTCGCCATCCAAATCAAGTGGGAGAGTTGGCTCTGATATGTCTCCTGTGATGAAAAGCGCATGGGTGATTGTGTAAACGGAATAACATTCAATTCCTTCACGTTGTCTGTTGAGTATTCTTTGGGCTTGTTCATAATTCATAAAATTCTGTCATCGTCTTTATCGTCATACCACATAGATACAGTTTTCGGCTTTGTTGGCAAAATAGCTTTGGGAAAATAACGGTCAAATTCATCAACGGAACTATCCTTCTTTTTCTCCCATTGGTGTTTTGAACATTTAGGTCTGCCATCCAGCTTAACAGTCCAAACATCGTGACAATCCGCTACTGAACACATAAGACGGCTGGCTTCCTCAATTGGGTCTGCCTTGTCTTTATCCTCTACATATTTTTTAAATCCCATTTTATTTCCTTTCGTTATCGTATTGACCTTCAACCACTTTTAAAAAATTTGTTGGCATCATTAACCAATCAAAATTAGCCTTCCAAGACCGACCATGCCGATTTTGAGTCCGACCACACAAAAAGTCCGACCTCTGCACTTTTTGAAATATGCCCCGAAATATCTCTATCCCTTCATCTTTGTTTTTCAAATTGTCTTCTGAGTCCACATCTCGCCATCGAGAAACCAAGTGTTTTCGCCTTGTATCGTTCAACATAATGACTTTTGGCAAACTCTTACATTCTTCGTGATAAAGATTTACAACCTCATCAATTGGGCAATTTACACGCTTTGCGTCAATAACTGACTTGTCAGTTTTGACATGACTATCTGTAATTGGTTTATGGTTATTGGTTCTTGGTTCTTGGTTTATGGTTAGTTGAACATCTGTTGTACGTTCGTTCAACGACTGTTGAGCATTTGTTAAACGAGCGTTGCGCTGGCGTTCAGCCGATACCTTGCCAGCTTTAGATGCTTTTTCAGCTTTAGAGTGATATTCCTCAATTACGGTTTGGCATCTATCGTGATAATACCCGTCATCATGCCGTTCAAACATATCGGATAAAACGATTAAAACGACCTCAGACGGGCATCTAATTCGCCTCGCCACCCAGTCTATATCTAAACTAATTTTCGCCTCTGTGTCGTAATACATATCAATCAAACGCCTATATGCTAGGTCTTCATCATTTGATAAGTGGACTGTTGCAGACCGATAATCTGCGATATTAAACTGATAATAATACATACAATAACCTCACGTTCTCGGTTGCCGTTACTTAAAGAAACTAAGGCAGGGCGGTAACGAATCGCCTTTTCCTCCGCTAAGAGTAGCCTAGTCTCAAAATCATATCACGCAGTAATAGCCTTCTTCAATCATGTCTTACTCCTTAATACCGTGGGCGGCTTCGATTGCTCTGGCGAATTGCAGATATGGACTCCTCACATCCGTAATATCAGCGACCATGCTGTATATCTGCCCATCCGTCAGCGGCTTACGCTGTGGTGGGTGGGTGTA
>Ga0214919_10007939_pt1 | contig 14180 bp, 19 predicted proteins | sample LL1503_MetaG_FD_177994 | JGI IMG/M metagenome (GOLD analysis project Ga0214919, IMG submission 177994) | Freshwater microbial communities from Lake Lanier, Atlanta, Georgia, United States - LL-1503 | ecosystem: Environmental > Aquatic > Freshwater > Lake | place: USA: Georgia | collected...
CCCTCGGTACCCCCATAATGGTTACACACACATTTCAACTCATAGTCCTTATATTGTAGGGGAATGTCTACCGTGGTATTGTTCTTTTGATTGGAATTGGTAAATCGTTTCAAGACAATACACAAGAGTGGAGGAAGTGTTTCAAATGCATACCATTTAGGGACAATCTTCCCTTCGGACTCTACTTCTTCTTTGTGTAAATAAGCACTCATACATTCGTCTAACGTGGCGTGTACGGGCAGCAACAGCGTACAAAAAGGTTCTTCGATATGCATTGTACCTACATAGGATATCTTCTTTCCTTGAAACAATGGACAGTTTAGTTCATCTAAGAGATACAAGAGAAATTCGTGGGCATCCGCCTGTTGACCCCGTTTAAAGGGTAAATGAGTATACACGGTATGTACGAAACGACCTGGGGAAATACATCCCGTTCCCATCATTTTACGTAGGTCGTTGTATTCTTGTGTCAATACTTTGGAATGCGTCGTTCCATCCATCCATACGTGAAGTTCAGGTAGTGCGTGTAAACATTGTAGTATAGAGTTGATGAAACACGTATTTCCCAAGTTTTGCAACATGACTAGAACAGTGGATAATTGTTTGTATAGTTTTAAATATAATAGAAGAATAATGAAATACATTCTCCTTGGATGCATCGCGTTTGTCTTGGTCTTGTTTTATATGAACTCGGATACGTTTAATTTGAAATGTATCGTAGCACATCGAGATGGACATAAGTATTGCGTACGAGATTCAGATCGACTCCAGGAAAGTGCTGAATTGCTTGCAGAGGCCACGCAACGAATGAAAAAGGTCGTCAGTGGAATGCATCAAAAATATCCTCATGACGAACGCGTAACCTTATTGGTGTCACGATTTAATCCGAACCGAATCGTAGAAACCCTCCCCACGAGTGAATATACCGCGTATAGTGAAGGAAAGGGTGCCAAATTAGCCTTTTGTTTGCGTAAATATAAATACGAGATGCAATTGATTGATATCAATACCTTGATGTTTGTTGCACTTCACGAGTTGACCCATTTGATGACGTCCTCCATCGGACACAAAAAGGAATTCTGGGATAATTTCACCTTTATGTTGGAATATGCTACGGAAGAAGGACTCTATAAACCCGTAGATTATGCCAAACATCCAAGCGAATATTGTGGTCTAACCATTGATAGCAATCCATTGTATTAAATCGATTTAAACCGTGACAATGCTTTTCATTCATGTTCTTGTATAAATATGCCCCCAAAACACTCGAGGAATTTGATATGCCCAATAAGGAACATTTAGAAGAGATTACAAATGTCCTGTTACTGGGAGGAGAACGAACCGGTAAAACGACTCTTGCACATTTATTGGTCGATACATTTTCAAAGGGTGAAAATGTTCTCTACATCAATAGTTTAAAAGAACAAGGTATCCAATATTATCGAAATGAGGTCAAATGTTTCTGTCAGACCACCTCTTTGACCAAAAAAATGGTGGTCATTGACTCTTTGGATGAAATGAGTGAACAAGCTCAACAAATCTTCCTCAATTATGTAGATAAATATGGACATAACATTTCGTTTATTGCCATTGGTACCAATCCCCAAAAAATCGTAGAAGGAGTATATTCTAGATTCGTCTTGGTGAAATTACAACCCACGCGTAAAGAATATATACACTCCTTGATGGAAAAGGTCATTCGGGCAGAATCCATTGATCTAGAACTGTCCGCCATTCCATACCTCATCTCTCTTTCGAATGGAAACATCGGGACTGCATTGAATTATTTAGAAAAATATAAGATTTTAGGTATTCCGATTACGAAAGCCTACATTGAAAAAACACATACCGATATACACGCACCTCTTTTTCAAACCTATTTGCAAGAATTGAAGGACCAACAACGAAATCGAGCTCAACAGTGTATGATTCAATTGTATACAGATGGCTATTCATTCTCCGATATACTGGACGCGTTTTATGTCTTTCTCAAAGGAGAAGAATCTCCTTTTCGGTACGAGCTCATCAAACTCATCTGTAAATATGTGGTGATTATCAATACGGTCCACGACCATCAGATTGAACTTCTCTTTTTCGTCGAAGATTGTTTAAACGTATCCAAACGGTTTCAATAATCGCTACAGAATCCGTTGACAGACTCTCGACGTCGAATCATACTAGATTTAAATTGAATACTATAAAATTGAACAGATTTTGATTCAATGAGGAAAGATAAAAAATGGGTGTTCTTGAGATTCATCGGGCTACCCACCAAGCACTGGCTCGGCTACCCTCCGACCTAAATCCACTCATCGCATCCTTTATCGGAGGCACGCGTCTAGACTGGCGTACGTGCAAAAAAAAAGAGGCGTACGTCATTTACGAATACAATGAAGGCATTCGATTGTTTGTCCAAGAACTGATGCGTCGTAGACAGATTCCGTTGAAATACCCGATTTGCGTATATCGACCGTGGTACTCCTATCTCCTTCGGTTTGAATTATGCGTGGAATTGTGTGTTAGGCTATGGATGTTTATAAACCGTTTATAAACATTATACTTTTTTAATTTAAAAAAAGTCACGATTAACACCGCCAATGACTCTCGCAATTGACACGCGTCACGAAAGAGCGCCGATAATCTCACGAATATCTCGGGAAATACTTGTGTCTCAAAACGGTTCCTAACTTTATTGTATGTTCGTTTGTCGAACTGAAATGAAACAACAATCTTATTCCACTGGATTCGACATCAAAAACGTATGTATGAAATCGGTGAATCTATCCTTTCTCTAAAGACTTTTTATGATTACTTTCGGAATATACATGAAATCATTAAGCGGAAATTCTGGACCAGGACGAAGAAGGAATCGAGAGTTCTTTCCGCTGTAGATTCTATTAAATTCACACGTGAAACCTAGGTTGAATACAAGTTAAACATTTATCATAGGTAGAGTATGCGATGGATTCTCGTGTTTTTATTCGTCAACGTTCTTTCCATGAGTCCAAAACTATGTATCCATTGTAAACACTTCATAGGGGACTTTTTCACGGATCAGCGGTTTGGAAAATGCGCAAAGTCTCCAGTCGTTTCTGATGTGGATGAATATTTGGTGACAGGACGCATCAATAATCAAAAGAGGGAGTATAATTACTGTTCTATCGTCAGAAAGTATAATCCGCAGTGTGGTCCCGATGGAAAGTTATTTGAACAAAAATAAGTTGGATCTATCTGAATAGAGCGCATACTAGGTTCGACCGTTTTCCATGATGAACATTACATCATTGTGTTGTTGATAATCTTTCAGCGCTTGTAGATATTGGTCTTGCGCTTCGATCATGCTATAATGGCTCTCGCGAAGCCCTCGAATCCCTAACCATCGAATTCCAACCCATGACACCCATAGATATACCCCCAAGAAAAGGGCACAGCAGAATATAAATAAGACGAATTCGAGCTCCATTGTTACAAAAATATAGTATAGGTTGTTATTCAATTTTTAACCATAATGGTTTCAGTTTTTAAAAAATGTAACGTTTGCTTATACTTTTTTAAAATAGTAAGACCATTGTTATTTGTAAAACGCTCATGTAAAATCCATTCGGGATTACTTTGTAGAAACTCTTCTATGGCTGGCCATAATCCCTTATTGATTTCTTCTACTGGAAATCCGCTAACCACTGACTGTCCCACGGCATCCCAACCGCATCTTATGGTTTCACCAATCCATTCATCTACGGTTGTATCATGCATAATTATATATTTATTTGTTGTTTTACTGAATTTTTCCAGTTCACGTTTTAATTGCCCGTAGATGTGCCACGTGTCAATAAAGGTTAGATCGTATGTCTTGTCTAATTCTAGCAACAGATTACTTTTCCATATATATTCTGTTGTAATATTTTCAGTAGAGGTTGCATTCAATAACTCTTGTATATTACATTCATTGATATCATTGAATAGTATATACTTTGGAATGTTGTTTGTATTGGTTAACAGTCCATAGGTAAGTGCCCAACTACTAACACATCCTCTTACTCCTGTTTCGAAAACGCTATTACACTCGTTTGCATATTTGTACAGAGTGGACAAGTGCTCATTAATATCACTACATTGTGAACATCCAAGTTCATATTTGTTTTTTATTGTCTCCATTATAATAAGCATATATTTTTTTAAATATTCATATTTAAAAAAATGCAACCAGAAATTGGACATCATTTTAACACCGCCAATGACTCTCACAGTTCACACACGTCACGAATGTCGTCATCGGTTCATCCGCCGAACGCGTTTGTAATTGATAGTAGGTACAATTGTTCTTCTTGCACTTGAAACACGTAAAGTCCGTCGTATTCGCCACCAATTTATGGGTGAATAAATGTTCATCGCGTTTTTCTTTTTTATGTATCATCTCACGCCATTTTTCGGGATTCAACTCTTGATGGGTCATAAAGGCACATTTGTGTGGTTCTTTCATCGAATGTATCATGGAGTGCGTCACATTGCACAAAAGTGTACGCATTTTAGTCAAATAAATTTCTGCAAACATTGGATTCGTCCACTTCCGAATGATTTTTTTTTCAGTGGCCTGTTTCACCGAATAATTGTACGCACCAATCTCCACGTTTTCACTGATTTTTTCATCTTGGATGATTTCGTTCAACCTATTCCGCATCCTCTGGCGCAACAACGGTGAATCCGTAACGGTACACATTTCTATAGAAACACAGTGCGGTCCTGTTTAAATCAATTTTTGTAGGGTTCTTCTTCCAATTCATTGTCCGAGACTACGAAATCGTCTTTTAAATAGCCGTGACTGAATTCACCTTCGACTTCCTCTTCCGATTCACTTTCGGACGCAAGGTCTTCGAATTGCATCGTGGATTCATAAAATTCACGCCACATTTCAAGCGTTAAATCGCCTGCGGGATTCAGCAATAGACATTTTCCAAACAACAAGGGGGTATCCATAGGTGGAGGAAACTCAAACTTGTTTTCCGTACCCGCGCGTCCTCGTTTCTTTGCGTATAAATGGATTTCATACGTGGGCGTTTTCCACGTATGTTGGAGCGTCCCATACGTCTTGTGTGCGACCGTATCTGAGGTTTCTTCACCCGTTTCGTGAATAATCACACAGCTCATCTATGAATACTGTCTATTTCTATTTAAGTTTATTTTTACGTGTCTTCGGTGTTTGCCTTTTAGGTGTATATTTGAAAAAACGTTCCTTGAATTCTGCACTGTTGTGATCGAGTGTTTCGTACAATTTACTCTTTTCATCCATGATAGATTTTAGGGTGGGTTGAACTCCATAACAATTCATCCCGAACCGTTTCAATAATCCCTTTTGGGCAAGTCGATTCTCTTGTTGAACCCGAAACAATGCACCGGATAAACACAACAATCGGTTCTCATCAAAATAATCACGATCTGCATACATAAACGCTAAATAGTAGCTGAGTAAAGTATCAATGGTACCTACTTTAATTTTTTTATGTCCATCTTGGATTTCATTATAGCTATGACACGCAACCGGTTCGTATAAAAAGGCCACATAATCTTTTTCTACGGAAACGGAGTAGTGTGTCGATATCAATTCACCAATCGCCTCGTGTTCCTTCACGGTAGCGTCGTAACCACCCGCTTTTAATACTTTGACAAGTTCTTGGGCCGTATCTTTTGGGTCATTGACCAACACATCAAAGTCCGGAAGATTTGCCAATCGAGGAATTCGAGTATGCTGTGTGTACAAGGAATTTGCATAACCCCCAATAAAGACTACATTTTGGTCTATGAAAAAGTGTTTGATGGTTTGGAACAATTTATCCTCGTGACGCCGATTCGACATTTTTCGTTGTACCGTGCATTTTTTATACACCAAAGGATAATGTTTATTCAAGGCATTCAACCGTTTCAACACCTTTTCCCATCTAGACACATCTCCTAACGGTCTGGATAACTCCAAATACATGGATTGTCTTAGGAAATTGGCTGGAGCATACAACAATCCTTTTTTCACAATCGCGGATTTCAAAAGCATTTTGTAAATCTCTGGATGTAAATAGGTAATGTCCGCAACCCCCAATCGGTCCACGAATACTTTAAAGGTGCCATGATGCACTCCCGATTTGGCCTCCACCTCATACCCTTTCTTGGCAAACAAATCAGTGAGATCTGTGGCTAACTTCAAAGGTTCGGTGCAAAAAAAATCATAATCCGGTAATTGATAGTCGTAATCATAAAACTGGTCCTTTTCGGGTAAAATGTTATTGATGGCCGTACCTCCATAAATGATACACTTGTTTGTCTTAATGAACTGTTCAACCATTTGAATGACATTGGACATCGTAGGTGAATGAACCAACTTCTCACCCACACGCTTTTCAATCTTATCTACAGATGCGTGTAAAATCGCAAGTTCACAATCTGCAAACGACAAGTTCTTACACATAACTATTCTAAATATTATATTTGGATAGTGTATGAAGACAAGACGGGTCTTTAAACCCCAAGATATGAAAAGCGGTGACGGTATGCTTACCACGGTATGGGGGCCGAGTCTGTGGCATTATTTACATACAATGAGCTTCAACTACCCAGTCCATCCCACCGCACGAGATAAAAAACAGTATAGAGAATTTGTGCAATCCTTAGTACACGTATTGCCTTGCAAATATTGTCGTGTGAATCTGGTGAAAAATTTCAAGACACTCCCCTTAAAGTATTCGGATATGGAAAGTCGAGATACATTTTCTCGATACGTCTACAAATTACACGAGCTTATCAATACCATGCTCGGAAAGAAATCAAACTTATCCTATTGCGATGTTCGTGAACGATATGAACATTTTCGGGCAAGATGTACGTTGAACGAACCTCCCAAAACAGAAAAAGGCTGCACCGTCCCTTTGGTCGGAAAAAAATCCAAAGGAGTGATTCGAATTGTTCCGCAGGAGGAAAAGTGCGAATCCCTTCAGATTGACTCTCAGTGTTTAAAACAGTATAAAAATTGAACCGATTTACAATACATCTAGAATGAAAAATGGACGCAATACAGGAATTCGTTCCCGAACCTCTCCGGGATGTCGTCCGTAAGGCGCTCGTCCACAAGGAGCCGAATGTGAACGAAGCACTTGAATTGTACATCCGGACGGCTCGAGACCTAACGCAAGCCGAAACAAATCTCATTGATTACAAGACTAATTCCGTGATAAGTTCAACGCTTACCCCAGAGCAGATATACCACAAGACGCAGTTGTGCGACATGGTCGACCTCGCCCAGTCAACCCATTTCATGGCTTACCGCACTCTCCTAGTTCAAATCTATGGGGAAGAAGTGGTATTATTTCATGAAAGGATGCAACGCCAAGAACGGTAAATGTTATTTCCGTTTTTTGAAGGTGGGCGCGGAGGGTGGGTCGTTCGCCTTTTCGCCCATGACCGCAGAGGTAAACGTATGCATCAATACATACAACACAATGGTGGGCACCAATATACTTATCATTACAGATGTTACCGTAGTATACATGGCAACCCCTACAGGAAACGCAGGGGTCAGAAGCAGAGCAAGAGCAAGCACCATCAAGGCCACAATGACGGAAATGAGGGCAATCAATAAATCGGATAAAATATTCATAATGTTAATCACGCCAGATATGGTGGTATTGTAGACGCTCATCGTGATAAAAAGGGATGTTAAGGCAATCCCATTGACCTTTGATAATCCATCTCGGACATGTATGACAATTTCAATCAAGGGAATGATAAAATACAACAATTGATTGTACAAAGAGGCAACCATTTCCCCCAATTGATCCTTTAACCATTGCATCAGTTTCATAAACGTCATAATGGCCTCAAGCACCGTATCCATAAACTCAATCACGAGATAGAGACAAAATTCAAAGGGTAACATGGCGATATTGAAGACCATCGAAGCATCTTGTTTGATACAATACGAAAAATTATCGATAGTATTGTCCATAGTACTCACACCTGGCTTGGGCATAATCAGACCCGCAAATGGCATATAAATGGGATTGCATTTGGATTCATTCCAGTTGGCTCGAATCTGTAAGAGGAGTGATTGGTACGTTGCATAACTCGTAACACCCAAAGCAACTGCACCAATCCCTAAGGATATCACGACATCTCCCCCATACAATTCAAAATAACCTCTATTTTGATAGAGTGCCTCCATCTCTTTACGCTGTAAAATATTTACAATTTACCTATCGTACGAATCATTCCGCCAGGGATACCATCCCACATACTTTCAAAGGTATACTGAACCGCCGTCATAATGTACATAATCGTCGTAATGACCCCGGAAATCTTTCCTTGTATGTCCATCAATTTGACAATGATAATGTTAAACTCAATAATGGTATTCAAAAAAACGCCGTAAATCGATTCAAAGATGCTGGATACGTTGAAATTCATCGCAGAAGATTGTTGCGTAGAGGCCATCATATTGTCATTGATACTACCCATCATATCGACCGTCATACTTTGCAAATAGGAAAAGGGTTGTGTAATCGACGGTGCAAAATTGGACATCATCGTTTGTACACAATACGAAAAATTGTCCTGGGTGCTTATGTTTGTTCCTTTGGGTGCAAAATAGCCTGCGAAAGGCATCATCGCTGGATTACAACGGTACATAACCCAATTGTCCTGAAGTGACTGTACACTTCCGTTGAATGAATCCACAATCAAAAAAGCTGAAAACATGGCTACAATAAAGATGGATTGAATCCAATCAATCACCATTACTAATCGTCGAGGTTTTTTTACCAGAAAATGCCTGTATTCGTTTCTCACGTAGTTCGGCAATTGTTAATTTCTTGTCAGGTTCTTCTGCAATCCACTTGTCTGGCGTTTTTTTCTTGAGGCTATCCTGCAACAAGGACTCCTCATACGCTTGGTTTTGGTCATATCGTAAAGCAGCCCACATTTTTTATGGTCTATGTTGGTTCGTTTGCGATTCAATTTTGTACCGCCAATTGATTCGAGTGATGTAAAAGCATCCAAGGACATATGTTTGAACCCGAGTACATAAATCGCCATGGCGATCATATTCGTATCTCTACATTTCATCCGTTTCGAACCACGCATTTGATTTCCATAAAAGTGTAGATAGGTATTCCAATTCGCAGTACATTTCTCGGTCGTTCCGATATCTTTCCTAGTACATTTGGGATAATTTTCTTGTGCCATTTTCTTCCAAAATGGCAATGCATCACAGTCACCATTTTTCCCGGCATCTCCTACCTCACTCGCACACGGTATCACAGTCATGTCTTTATAGGATGCATTTGTTAGTAATTTCAAGGTCTCCCGTGTTCGGATTAAATCAGATACAAATAATCCATTCAATGTAGCACTGTCTTGACGAATGATGTCCTCTAACGCTATTTTTGCCTTGGTTGCACTTTTAATACCGGCAGGGGTTAATTTTGTATCTCGCAATAGATGCGGATTAAACATTGAATATTCATTGTGTTCGCTCTGACCGTGCCGTATCAAATAAAAAACATATGGGTTACGTAAGACCACATTTTGTAATCCCATTTTGTTCTTATCCATATTCGTGGTGAACTCATTAAACTTGACGAATTTTTTATTAGGAACATTTAGATCCTCATTAGAATAGAATATTTTTTTAGTATTCTTTCTATCCTTGTCTGAAATGTCACCTGAGTATAGTAATTGGATCGTAATCTTGATACTATCTTGTTCAACCAAGGTAATCTTCAGGATACAACAGTTTTGGAATATAATGTTTCCTCTGACACCCATTTTTGCCAGTAGACATTGAATCCTTGAACTGTGTGAAACAATCAACGCGTTATATGATTGGGACATATTATACCCTTTTCATTTAAATCTAACAAATTATCTATCGTTTACGTATGATTGGTTGGACACATTGGGATAAGCACCTTTCCGAATTTAAAGGAAAACCCGTTCATATTCTGGAAGTGGGTGTCTATACAGGTGCTGCGATGGAAAAATTTGCTGAATGTTTTTTAGATTTGGACCCCAATGCTCATTATTATGGTGTGGATACGTGGGAAGGTTCGCCAGAATACACGGATATCGACTTCAAAGAGATTGAAAAGGCCGCCATGAACATTAAGAAAAATTCCCCTTCTAAATCGAGAATCCATATCATGAAAAAAAGTTCTGCCGTTGCTTTACCTATGTTATTATCCAAGGGGATCACCTTTGATATTATTTTTATCGATGCTTCTCACGTTGCCAAAGATGTGCTGTTTGATGGAGTATTGTGTATGAATATGCTTAAGGAAAATGGAGTGTTGATTTTTGATGATTATTTATGGACCAAACTAAAACCGGCCATTTTTACGCCGAAACCTGCCATCGATTCGATTATGAAAATCTATGAACCGGAGATTGAAGTGTTGTATTCAGGATATCAAGTGATTCTCAAAAAAGTGCCTCCGAAGAGTTTCCCTACAAAAAGTGTAGAAAAAACGAGAAAGAAAACACAAAATTGATAAGATGCAGATGTGATTCAAGAGGAAAACGTTGGCAACTCAAGACGTTTGAAAAAAATCTCGTAACCTTAGAGAACCAGTTTCAATTGATTGCGGGCCTTGCATTCTTTAGCGTACGCCTTTGCCCAGCGCACATTGCTTCCAATTGCGCCTGTCATAAATTCGTCCCTTGCGGCGAGGGTCAACCTTTGTGCATCCCTATAGGTTTGCAGGTATCCCTTGACGGATTGTGATCCAGACATTCCAAAGAAATGGCCGATAATACAGCTCAGTTCGTTGGGAAGTCCTTCTGCTATTTTCTGCTTCTTTTCAAGGCTCATTTGTTTCGAGTTGTTAAAGTTCTGTCTATGTAATCGTTTCAATTTTAGTGAATACGGTCAGTTCAAAGAATCATAGAACTCGATCACTTTGGGGTTGGATTTAATCCTTTCCGGTTGGAAATTCAACAGATATAATCCCTCTTTGGTCTTGACGCGTGAAAGAGCCACGTAAGTTTGACCATACTCAAAGATGGATGTGCCAATGTCGATTTGTGCGTGCGAGAGTGTACACCCTTGTATTTTATGAATCGTGACGGCCCACGCAAGGACCAATGGATATTGAGCGATGGCTATCGTTGGATGCGCATCGGAATGATAATAACAAAGTTCCATCGTTTTTGTACATCCATTCGAAAAGAGGACCACGGGTCGGTCATGGATATCTACAATGACCCCTTGTGTCCCATTACAAATCTGATGGTCCATGTCTATATTTCGAATACACATCACCTGTGCCCCTTTTTTGAGCAAAAGGGTTTTGCATAAATGATGGTGTTTCATCAGTTTCTCTACTTCTTGAGCAACCACTTGTGGATTCAATGCAACCCGGTCTATTTTAGTTCCATCCGGGTAGGTCGTCATATCCGTGCGAATTGTGGCTTCAAATTCTCGTACCGGCGTGTTCAACTGGTCGAACATGGATTGATTGATGAAATCCGCTTGTTTGCGTAAAGGAACAACCTTGGTAATCGGCTGTGGCGTATCTCTTACGTATGTTTCAAGCACTTTTATGCTTTCGGGGGAAAGCTTTCCTTTCCGTACTTGCATCAGAAGTTCAATATAGGCTGGGTCCGATTGGCGAAAGAACGTCGTTAACTCGATATGGTTCGGTTTGGGAAAGACTTGAAACCATTCTTTTGATTCAAAACAGAATCCATCTTTTTCAATCGGGGGGAGCTGGAAGAAATCGCCCACAAACACCACTTGTAGACCTCCAAATGGTCGTCTGTTCCCACGCATCTTCTGACCGATGAGATTCAACAACTCAAACATTCGTTTTGACATCATACTGACTTCATCTACAATCAAGACATCTGTTTTCCAATTTTGTTTCAGTGTTCTAGTATTCAGAATACGACGGAGGATGGCTTCATCCGTCGTATTCATCCTATAAATTCCACTCCAAGAGTGTATTGTTTTGGCACATTCTAACAATACCGCCGCACATCCCGTCAACGCACATACTTGACACGATTTACCTCGAGAATTAGAATGTTCTACCATTTTATGAATCAGGAACGATTTACCGGTACCACCCGGACCCGTGAGAAACACATTTTGTCCTTGGCGATACAAATCGAATGCAATCTCTTGGTCGTTTGAAAACATTTTGTCCATGGAGAGTACAGTATAAAAGCTTCAATTTGCTATTAAATGTATTGTCAAAACTTAAACTATCCTGGGTATTTACTTATGTACATCACTTTTGCGAAAATACAGAATGCTAGAACCGGTATCCTCTTTCAGTATTTGTTTACAAAACGAATCTCCATAGAATTTGGTCATCTCTATGTTCCAATCGAAGAATTTGACCACGAGGCGTTTATCCTATCCGACTCTAATGCGAGGGATGTGCTTGAACACCGCATAGATATTTCGAATCGACATATCCTTTGCAATGGTTTTTTTCAACAAAGCGACTACTATGTACCTTTACGGGATACCTTACTTCCTCTGTTGTATACCACAGAAGACTACTGGTTTGTAGAGGGAAAGAAAGCATATCTGAAGGATTTTCTAAAGGGTCATCCCTTTACGTTCACCGATAACGATGTCGTGGTTTCCTTACGATTGGATGACTTTCTACAATTACCTTGTGCTACAAGTGACATTCTACCACCCACGCATTATTTAACGATACTTGAAACCTGGAATTTTGACACGTTGTACATTGTTTGTGATACCATTCGTCATGAATGGGAAAAGAAATATCTTGCTTTTTTTGAAAAATGGAATCCCGTTTTCCTACAAAATTCGCTCTTACAAGATTGCGCAATGATGAGAGACTGTCCGAACCTGTTACATAGTAATAGTACCCTATGCTGGTTTATGAGCTTTGTGTCGTCCAAACGGTCGCGAATCATACCGCAAACTCATTTTTATCAAGGACAAAGTCTAACGAAAATAGAAGACAAGGATACCGTTCTTCAAGTGAAACCGCTTAGGCATCAAGAGGTATACCAATTACATCTCCATCCTTTTTTGAAATTGTGTATCTACCCCCTCTCTTATTGTATTGCAGATGAGTGCATTGTAGATGAAACCGTTCTTGAACGTAAAACAACACTCTTTCCTGAAAAGATCTATGGATTTGAAAACGAAACTGCTTATCATCAAATGTATCAGTCTTGTTTGTTTGCACCTACTCAAAAAAAGGGGGGGTGGGATTGTCTTCGTCACTATGAAATCATGGCAAATGGATGTATTCCCCTATTTAAAGACTTGGAAAAGTGTCCCGCACAAACACTTACAACCTTTCCCAAACAACTTGTACAAGAAGCCTCTCGACTTTGGAACGACAAATCGTTGTATGATAGCTATGTAAAAAAAATGTTGCAACACATTCGTGAGCATTGTTCGGCAAGTGCAACCGCAGCCTACTTTTTGAAAACCATGAACGCTTCACCCAAAAATGTATTGTTGATAGTTGGACACCGAGGCGTCAATTATACGCGAGAAACCTTTTGGGTAGGATTGAAACGACACATTCAACGTATCGGAGGGGTGGCAATCGAATACCCTAAATTGGACTATTTGTATGAGAACTATGGGGATACAAAACATCTATATGGAAATGGATTTACCTATACGCGTCGTTTGAAAGAGGATTATAATGATTCGAATGAAGCCATTTTACAAAAAGTAAAAGACAAATTTTTTGATATGATTATTTACGGAAAAGTGGGACCGGATGAGCTCCATGAAGGTTCTCATCCAAATATGCCTTTATGGGAACACGTGTTTAAACGATACGCGAAACATCAAATCGTATACCTGTATGGGGGCGATGAGTGTATCGATTTGACCACCCAAAATCGATACAGCACCCATATTCTGTATCATTCACAATTTGCACATTGTTTTGTGCGTGAGTTTGACAAAAAATAATGATTATTCATACGCGGATAAGTTCAACATCCCAGTAATCCTTCTCATTGTAGTACAGAACGAATCTGTCGAACAATGGGTGAAAGGTCATACCGGCGAACAAATCATCCACACACGAATCTTTGATGAATACAGTGTATGATCTCCAATAGGTCTTGTAATCTGGAATGGTGGAATCCACCACTTTTTCGACTATGTGTCCGAATGCCTGAATGACATCCTCTGG
>Ga0214919_10007940_pt1 | contig 14180 bp, 4 predicted proteins | sample LL1503_MetaG_FD_177994 | JGI IMG/M metagenome (GOLD analysis project Ga0214919, IMG submission 177994) | Freshwater microbial communities from Lake Lanier, Atlanta, Georgia, United States - LL-1503 | ecosystem: Environmental > Aquatic > Freshwater > Lake | place: USA: Georgia | collected 2015-03-15
CCATCACGTAGCTGCAGCCACATGCTCCATTTTTGACGATTGTCATCATTGGGTTTAGCTCCAATAATTTGTTTTTGAGGATTGCTTCCCCCGTACTGCGCAGGATCCCATACATCCCAAGAGCAACCATTATTTGGATTAATTATTTGATAGTTAACAGAAACATTATCATATCTAGGACCAACGATCCATCGATCACTACGCTTGCCAGAGGAGTCTACGTAAGTATTATTCGTAGCCGTCAGAAGAGTATAATCTGAATAATTGGGATATTCAAGATTCAGCTTGCTAGGAGTCCCTCTCGAAAAACCCTCTAGGGTGCTTATAAAGGTATAACTAAGGTCATCCTTGTTATAATGAATATACCATTGTCCAACATCTCTAGTTAACCTTGAAAAACTGGCGTTTCCAATTTGTAGAGTATTGTCATGATTAGGAGAGATATCAAACCTAGCTCCGTACATATCAACCGTCCCTGCATATTTAATCTTAAACCCACTAGCTGACCGCCCAAATTCTCTCTGATATTGAATCAGGGATGTCCCAACTCTGTAATTTCCATTAAGAACATTAGCCCACTTTTGACTATACTGATTCCTGAGCTGCGTCACATACGTATGTGGCCAAGAAGAGGAAGAACCGAGAAGGTTTAAAATCGTGAACTTACTAGTCCAAACCCCTGAAAAATTCGCCACCGTACCTTTAGAATTACCAACCCGATTAGTATCCAGATTGATTGTATAATCCAGACCTTTGACTAGAGCTGGAGAAGGTTTAAAAGTAATCTGCTTATCTGTCAGAAATGCAATCGTTCCGTTTACTTTGGAACCAGATGAATCTGTTAAATAGAAACTATTCAGATTAACGGTGTTTCGATCAAGCGGTTGACTAAACTCAACATTTATTTGATCCGAGGCATTAACATAGCTAAAATTGCTAGGAGTTACGTTGACTATTTTTGGAGCCTGTAAGTCTATTTTTTGCCAATCAATATTGACTTTTATGCGTTTCACAAATGAGCTATCATGCCAGCCCTGAGCAATAAGATCAAAATCACCCTTATAGCTACCAGCAGGAAGAGCTTCATTTAAGCTATTGTTTATTTCCAGTTTAGCATATTTAGAATTGCTATCGCAAGAAGTAGCAGAGTTTAACTCGTACCAATAACACTGATTGCTGGTTTGTCCGGCTACTTTTAATATATATGGCTTTCCATCATCAATATTTATAACAGGAACCTCAACTACAGAAGCATTAACTTTTGCGGGATCAGGATAAGTAGTCCAGCTTAAAGAATTATCATTAAATTTTGCATCACTCCAAGGAGCAACCAAAAAACCAACGCTGGTATAAGGAACTGAAAGCGGACCACCATATTTTTTTGTGGTTGCGGTTGCTGTCGCTGATGGAGCCACAGCACTACCTGTGTTTGTTAAATGAAGGGTTTCCTCTATTGGTATTAGTAAAACTTGAACTTGACTAAATACTGCGTTTGCTGCATCCAGACTTTTGCCGCGTGCTTCAAGATTAATATTGTATTTTTGAGTTGAAGATGCAGGATAATTAGTCTTCGGAAAAGACACCTTAGCTACACAACCTGAGTTCGATTTAGTAATTTGACATGGCGTTACCGTCGCAAAATGCAGAACTGACGGAGCTGTCGGAGTTATCGTTATCGGATAGACATCGTTTGCAAAATTACTATTAACACTACTATGAGTTGCAGTTACGCTTAAACTAAATGCTGCAGCATCTTCGGTTATTGTCACATTGCTATATTGCACATTTGCCCAGTTACGGGTAAACTGAATATGCTTAGTCAGCATAGGACGAACCTTTGAACTATCACCCGTCTGATCGCTATAACGATAAGAAGCAGTTAAGGCCAAATCAGTTATGCTGGTATGATTAAAAGCACTAGCGTCAAATAGACTATCTGCTGGCACAACTACTTTTAGGCTGCATGATGCATTGGGCGCTAAATCCAGACCTGTTAAACTGCATGTACCAGTAGTAGTAACCAGATTATTGTCTAAGCCAGTTAGCTTGAAGCCTTTTGCCGGGGCATTACCTTTATTGGTAACCTTACCCTCTAAAACTAATTTATTGCGACCTTTTAAGGCAATAAATTTGTAAGGCTTATCTTTATCACCAGTGCCCTCAAAAGTTAAAGGTTTAGGATCTACAACAGTAATAGCGCCTGCTTCAATAATTGCTGCATATCGTTTAGCATTTAATTTAAATGTATTTGATGTATCATTATAAGTATTGCTATTACTGGTTGTAATTGAATAACTATATTTTAAGCTACTGCTTTGATTCACCACAGGGCTGCTTACTGCACCATAAGTAATCGAACCGGTACAAGATTTACCTCCCAAGATTATTGAGCCACTGCTACAGGTGCCATTATTTACAACCAGACCAGAAACCGCAGTTTCTAAGCCAATCGCAGTTAACTTCGTATTAATCCCTGCTTTAGTATTCTTTAATGTGAAAGACTGTCTCTGACTAGCAACTCCATCAGATAGTACCTCAAAGTCATTAAACTCAGATGAGCTTAAAACACCAGCACCTTGTATCGATGAATAATTAACTCGATAATTGCGTAGCAGCTGACTAGGCTGATTATTATCATCCGTATATGTAGCAGTAGCAATTAGGTTAACGCTATTATTTACTATACTATTAGGTGCATAGGTTAATACCACCGAGCAGCTGTGATTTTTAGCTAATTTAGTACAATCATGAATATTAATCTTTAAACCTGGCACAGCTGGAACTGAAGCAAGCTGAATATTAAAATCTCTCAATTGGCGATCACTAGTGTTTTTGATGCTTATAGTCTGGGTTGCCACGACCGTATTGATTAGTACATTGTCTAAACTACCACTAGCACTAAAATCTAAATCAAGCTTTTCCCGACTAACCATATTTCGGAGCTGAGTTCTGGTGATATCCGCATCTGCAGCACGCAAACTTAGTCCTGCATAACCACCACTCTCACTAGCATTGGCAACATTTAAACGACATGCACTATGGGCTGGCAAATCATGACTTAAACATTCAGCGCCCGAAACTAGCTTCAACTGTGCATCTGGGACTAATTTAAGCCCATGTGCTGTGGCATTACCATTGTTATACACTATAACTTCGCTCGTAGCATGATCCGTTGTGCTAGTTCCTTGCGACATAAGCAAACTCGCTTGCGCTGTCGTTTTAACCAAAATATCTTGACTTACCTTGGCAACTTCGACACCTCCGCGATAGCCGATAATCTCAGCACTAACAATACTATTGTCACTTAATGATTTACCACTGATCAAATAAGTACAGGCATTACCTTCAGAGTAGCCGCCATCACATTGCAAACTACCGTTGGCAACCTGGATATCATCAAAATCCGCACTCAAAATTACGGGTAAGGCAATACTGTAATTACCATCAGCTGTTACAACTTGTTCTAAGTCATTGGCAAAAGCGATACCGTTAGCACTAAAAATACTAGCGCTCATGCGTACCATTTGCTGAAGCTCTTTGATTTTACCGGAGCTATCTTTTAATTTAATTACCAGCATTGTATTTGCTGACTTTGTTGTTTTAGGGGTTAATTGAATACTACAGCTGCTATAAGCATCTAAGCCTGAGCAGGCTGCGGCTGAAGCACTTAGCACCTCGTTCTCAACTTCTGTTTCACCACTTTTACCATCAAGGCTTAATGACACTAAAGTATATTTCTCCGCACTGGCATTATTAATCCGAAACAAATAATTGTGTCCATTCGCTTCGCTCAGCGGGAGCACTCCCAAGCTATCCGCAAAAACCAGATTATCGTTAATAACGCTTTGGCTGATAGCATGGGTTTTTGTTGCAGCTTGTAAGTCAATATTCTGACTCGGCGCGCTCGAGTTAACTCCACTTACGCAGCCGAATAAAATAGTCGTGCAGGATAGTACACTGACTAATTGTTTAATTCTCATAAATTATTCCTGTTTAAAATATACATACAAACAGCCACCACAGATTTTATGGTGACTGCTTATATTTATAAAAATAGCGCTATAAAATTATCTTTCAATACACATAATAGCGTGTTTTTGGTTACATTGACTAGTAGCACCTGACAACCATGGAGCGCTCAAGCCAGCAATAGATGAATTAAAACTAGCAGCACCTGATGTCCAATTATTACAATTGTCTGTAGATGCTATAGTAACTGCTGCAATATCGCTTGCAGAATAACCCAGCCAAATATTAGCCGAAGCACTTCCTACTAAACCAGCTTCAATAGCTACAGTACCTGTTGGCAAGCCATTTGCATCAGTTACAAACATTTTTTGACGATCGGTATTGTAATAAGTAGTTGATGGCTCATAAACACACTCACCAGAATCACAGAAACCACGCTCAGCACTAGCTAAGGCCGCAAAAAAGCCACGGTTACTTCCAGCAGGCATATTGGCATCATAATTACAGATTAAATCTGCAGCATCAATTCCAGATATATCATCATACACATCATCAATAGTTGTTTTAGCTTGAGTAGCCAAATCACCATCGAATCCATTACCATTATTATTTGCTAAGTAAGCCAATTTATATGCAAATAAATCAATCGTTGCCTCTGCTAGATTAAAACTATTCAGGCTTAAAACAGCAGCATTACTGCTAAGTTGTAGCGTATACTTTATCTCTTCACCGACACCATGAAGATCAGAGGCTAATTTAATCTTGACAGTACAAGTATCACTGTCACGATTAATTTGACAAGCTGTAACCTCAGCATTACTTAAGCTATCATTACCTTGCGGCCCATCACCAATTGCCTTAACCGTTATTGGGTAAATGTTCGTAGTTGATGTAGCCAAAAGAAGATTAGTGCTTGCAGCAACTGTTATTTCTGCCAACCAACCAGACAAATCAGGACTAATTACTACAGACTGCGGTTTAGCCGTTATCGACACCCATTCACGGCTAAATTCATGCGCACGTTTTAACGCCGTAATATTTTGATGGCTGTTTGAACCCGTGCTAATATCATTATAGCTATAACCAAGCTGTACATCACCAAATACTGAGTTCGGCAATTGTTCAAAACGATCATCACGAGGTAATTCAATATCTAAATAACAACCTTTACCTACCCCGAGCTCTAAACTCACCGCCCCCCCTAGCTTGGCATAAGCACAAGTAGAACTATCACCTACTTTCGCATAATAAGGAAGCCCCCCTGCTAAAACACTAAATTTTTCTGCATTTTGATTACCATAATTAGTAAACGTATAACGCAATTTTAATTTATTTCTATCACCTTTTAATGCCAAGAAATTAATCACATCATTAAAAGTACCATCAGCTTGATTAGAAAATTCTGGACGGCTTTGCAGTGTAACATCGGCAACAATTACTGCAGCACTATCATGAGCTTCAAGTATAAATATATTTGAGCTTACTTTTACTGATTGTGCATTTGAGCCTTGAGGTGTATAAACAATATTCAAGCTAGATGACTCTGAACCATTCGTAGCCGTTTGACGCGGACCAAATACTACAAAACCTTTACAGCTTGTTATAGTTTTGTTCAACGCCATATTCTTACTACATTCATCACCGGTCGGAACAGTGCTTAAACCTAGTGGAGAATTGGCAAAAGTAAAATCATTTAATACTAATTCACGATCTTGCGGAGCAGTATTAGTTAATTTAAACACACTTTTGGCAACATATCCAGGGTTCCTATTGTTACTGTTACTCGTTAAAATGCGCATATCATCTATTTTGGATAATGAGATAACATTAACATCATCGGCAGTCAGAGCAGAATATTCAACCCCTGGGGTGAACCTATAGGATTGCGGTTTACCATTACTTGGATATGTTCCCGAAATAGCAATTGCTAACGAGCCTCTAATAGCCCTTTTGGGTTCAAAACTTATCACAATATTACACGTTTGATTAGTTGCTAATAGAGTACCATCTTTACAAGATGTGGTATCACTACTTGCTGGAGGCACTCTTTTGAAATCAAAATCACCGTTTAATTTAATAGTATCTATCGTGTATGGTGCGCCACTATTGGTAAGTTCGAAAGCTTCCTCATATTTAGCTCCAACAACCTTGTTAACTAATTTTTGCGTATCTTGCAGGCTTAAATTAGGTGTCTGGCTAGCTGGATATATCAAGCTAACATTGGTCTTCAACATGCTAGAATTTTCACCGTTAGTATCGGTATAAGCAACGCTAATTTCCGCATTATTCTTTTTACCATCACTAGCAAGCTTAGCCGGATCAGCCTTAAAGTATAGACTGCATGAAGTGTTAGGCGCTAAATCATTGCTTATAACACATTCTGCTTGTCCTGAACCATTGTTAGTTTCTGATGCCAACAAAGGAGCTTCGTAATCTACTTTACTAATCTTTACAGGATTACTTCCCTCATTTGAAATCGTAACATGTTTAATCTCCTTATTATCCACAGAGATCTCAGTTCCATAAGATATTATAAGGTTTGTAAACTGTGCTGTTCTTACCAGTAAACTTGCATAAGCTGTCGCTGTAGTGTGACCATTACGAGTTAAAGTTAAACCAGTATTTACTAAAGTATTATCAGCCAGAGCACGACCTTCCATTAAATAGGTACAGCTATTACCAGCTTTAAAATTATTCCCACTACAAACTAAATTACCGTTTAGTGCTGTTATATTATCATAATCTTGCTCTAATTGTAACGGCATAGCCAAACTATAATTACCATCTGCGGCTACAACTTCAGTAAAACCATTTTGCATACTTACGCCACTTTTAGAGTGTAATTTAGCATTCATTCTAACTAATTCTTCAAGCTGCTTAGTTTTACCGTTACTATCTTTAAGATTAAATTTAACCACGGCATCACCAGAAACTGCTGTATGTGGAATAAGCTCAACACTACAACTCGCACCAGGTACTAAATCAATACAAGACTTGGCATTCACGGTTAATAAATTATTGCTAACTTCGACTTTTTGTAAGGTATATTTTTCCTTACTATGGTTATTAATTCGCATAAGATAACTTGAATTACTCTTGGCAGAAATTGGTAAAACACCCAAAGCATCTACCGAAACACTCCCGGCAACAAATATCTTTTTATTTATGGCTGAATTACCTGTGGCACTATTATTCACATCACCTGAACTTACCGAGCCAGTATTACTCTGACAGCCAATCAATGCCGCCACTCCGCTCAAACAAATTAATTTTGTACTAATCTTCAATCTAATTTCCTTTAACATAAATTTTGACTTAACCTTTACTAAATAATTTCAAAACTGTTTACATAATACCCCCCACTCTTAACAAAAAATTTTTAATTTATTACTAATGATCTTGTGCGAGTCTCCACTCAATACATAAAGCATACTTAATAATTATTTTCCCATTCTCAGCAATCTCAAGTGTTACGTGTGAATATATTGGTGGCCGCGAGTTATTAGATGATCCATGAAAAACCCTATGGCTCGGATAAGCCACACCTAAAATACATGGTACATGATTAAGATCACAAGAACCATCTCCATAATGTAAATTATGTTGAACAACCGGAGCATCGTTACCATCTTGGGTTTCTAACATTTCTCCAATTTTTATAGTAATCTCATTGGCATTAAAATTAAAGTTTTGTTTGTTAAAATCTAATACTAATTGTCCTTCAACATTTATATCATCATCATACACATCCAACTCATTAAGCAGATCAGCCTGATCTTTATTATATAGAATGTGCATAGAGAAATCCGAAACCCAACCCAAGGTTATTTCGAGCATTTGATGTTCTAACGCTAAACTACATAGGTTTTCCCCTGTCTTGTCATAGCAATACATAAGTCCGACAATAAATCTTGAGCTCTGCGCAATATCATCTACAAGTTGCTGTTGTATAAATTTACCAGACCATTTCAATTGCAGAGTACATGAACCGCCTTTACTATGCAATATCTTGCTACAATCATTTATACCTATAACTTTAGGACTTCCAGAAACTGGAAATTCATTAAGGCTATGATTAAAGTTACTTATTAAACTGGACGACTCTAGCGCAAAATTTGTTGCTGATTCACTCCCTATATTGGTAAAGGTATATTTCAAAATGAGAGTAGTTTCTTTTTCTCGTTGTGCAAAAACACGATAGGGTTCACTTGCACTCTCATGTTCCTGCACAGTTGCACCTTCCCCACTAACTTCAACTACAAAAGACTCAATAATTTTAACCCCGGATTCAAATACTGGATCTGGGATTAATGGTCCGATAACCGAGCTTGATTCCCGGATGAATGTGAAGCGATTACTGTGGCTATAAACATCACTATTACCAGTATTATTTAGACCATAGAGTACCGCTAGATGTGCAGACTTGGATGCTGCTTCACTGCTTACTGAGCGATAATCAATCCGCCCAACACACTGAGGGTGCTGTTCATCCAAAACAGTTCCAAGCGCACATGAATTAGGACTTAGTTTGAGCTGTGCAGACAAATCTTCGAGTACTATTTGATTTAACTGGAGCGGAACTGCAGGGGCTAAATTAGTTAAGCTAAAGCTTTCTTCTTCCTGAGTGCTATTTTTAGTTGCAGCCAATGTTACATTTTTAATCTGGGAAATAGCTAAGTAATTAGTTGGCCTAATTGCTGAATAATCAATGGAGTAGCTATATAGTTCAGCACCTTGCTCAGATGATGATGCAGCTAAGCTTACTTGCAACTGTGTAGTAGCATTTTCACTCTCAAGCGGACGGTAGTGAAGAGCAATACGGCATGAAGCACCCGCAGCCAGAGTAATATCATTAAGTGTATTACACCCACTCTGAGCTTGAGGCACCATCCCCAAAGTTAAATGAGCTGATTTTGCTCCAACTATAGCCACAGCTATACCATTTAAATTACTATCACTAGTATTAGTAATGGTTACTATTTGTTGATTGCTGGTTGACACAGGTGTGTTTTGCAGACTATTACTACTTGAGATATTGAGCAATGGTTTTTGTTCCGGATTAATATAATTCAAAGTTGTGCTCACACTTTTTTCATCATAGTAAACAATAAATGCACTAGCGCGCTGTCCTTGTTTCCCCTTACTTCGTAAGCTTATACGGCACTCATTTTGCGCAGCTAAAGCCTGATTCAGACATTCTTGCCGATCAATAATCTCAACGCCTGCATCAACACTTATTTTAAATGCTGCTGGCGCAGTTCCGTTATTGTAAATACTCAAATCACTGCTACCCCTACCATCAGTACTCAGACTAACCCCATGTGAAAGTATTAAATTAGCCGCAGGTTTGTTGCTAATTAAAATGTTTTCTTGAGTTTGCGCGATTTTTTTGCCAGCAGCAAAGCCAGTTAACTGGGTAGTTAAAAGCGTATTATCCGCTAGAGCTTTACCTTTTATTAAATAGCTACAATAATTACCTTGCCTAAATCCAGGATCCTGGCAGCGCAGATCTCCGTTTAAAGCAGCAATACTTTCAAAATCGCGTTCAAGTATAACTGGTAACGCCAAAGAATAGCTTCCATCGGTAGTAATTAAATTAGTTATGTCATTAGATATAGCAAAACCACTACTATGCTTTATATCCTGACTCATTCTGACCATTTGCCTGACTTCTTTTTGAGCTCCATAAACATTACGAAAATTAAGCAAAATTAATACGTCCGCCGAGCTGCTCGTGTATGGCGTCAATTGCAACTCACAGCTTGAATCAGCAGACAATTCTTGGCATAAACTTGCATTAACTTTCAATAATTTTGAGGATGCAGTCACAGGCTCAGCTTGTTCCGCACCAATTTTAACCGATACCAGTGAATAGCTTAGCAAGCCACTATTATTGACCCGGAGTGTATAATATCCAGCACTTGATGAATGAGCTAATGGCAGCACTCCCAAAGCATCAATATAAATATCATCTGGCGCACTCAGTTCAGTAAAGTCATCGGTATTAACCATCTGTCGTTTTATAGTTCCACTGCCACTGCACGAAGCTAAAAAAATCAAGAAAACAAGACTATAAATAAATTGCACCATGTTCATCTCCTTAAGATTTATTTTATGGGTTAGCACTGATTAAAAGCCTATCAAAAACCTACTACACGGGGAGCACTAAAAGTAAATCCATCCTGAATTTTAGCATAAAAAAGATTGTAATTATTGAAGGTTCACATTAATTGTCTGATATAATGCGTTCTCCTTGCTCGTCCAATTCTCCTGACCTTTCATATTGAAAATGTACTGTCCTGAAATATAATTAGTCTGAGGAAAAGCAATCTTTGCTACACAGCTGGTATTCGGAAAGTTAATGGTGCATGGAGTTACCGTTGCTGGTCCTAACACATTTCCCTCTGGAGTTAGCGTAACTGAAATATTCTTTTCAACCTCAGTTATCGCCGAATCAATATCAACGGTTGCGGTTATGGATAAGTTCCAGGCATTATTTGCCGGAGAGATAGCCGAGGGATAGCGATAGCTTGCATTAAGCCAATCACGGCTAAATTGAATATAACGCGTCAACTCATAATCCTGAATCAAATATGAATCATTAAGCTGATCGCCATAGCTATAGATTAGAGGAAATTTTAGCGAAACAATCCCTGGTATAGCTTTTAATTTTAAAAAGTTTTTAGTTGCAATTGTTGCACTAAGTGTACATGTAGCACCAGGCATAAGCTCACTACCATCATCAAGTCCACAAGAATTTGGAGAAGAGTTAAAATAAATATAGGTCTCATCTAAATTTAAAATTTTGAAATTTTTAGCTGGCGCACTACCTTCATTGGTAAAAGTATAAATTAAGGTTAGCGGATGACGCCAATATAATGCGAGGAAATCATAGGGATCATTTGCTGTGCCCTTACCGCTAAAACGTAATGGCTTATTATCCCCAATTGCAAACTTGGTAGTAATTAGCGGCAGATAACTATCTTTAGCTTCAGCTTTAAGTTGATTAGATTTAATCTCTCTCTCCCTAGTTCCATTCTCAGCCTGAAATTTAACACTTAGCCGTATATCACTATTTGATTGCACTGGAGCCTGAGGACCATATTGAATTACACCACTGCAAGAAGGTGTTGCTGTGTTTAGTTTCATTCCAGCTTTACAACTCTCAGCTACAATATTCAGTTGTGGTACTGATGAAGTTAAAGATAGGGAATTAAGCGTTAGCGGAATTTCCGGGAGATTATTTTTCAAAGTAAAGCGCGACTTAGCAATTGCTTGACTATTGGCTAAAACGGTCAGACTCTCTATTGGATCAATACTCAGCAGATTAGCATCATTAATCCCTGAGTAATTAGTTATGTAATTGGTATTAAATGACGTATTATTGCTTTTACCTGATATTACAACTTGCGCCACTGCGTTTGGAGCTTTTCCAACATTATAGGCATATTTCAGTTGAAAGATACAAGATTGATTGGGTGCTAAACTTATATTTTTACCTAAAGAGGGGCAACCACCATTACCGATTACAGGAAAAAATAAAGAAACTCCATTTTTTGGCGATGGCGAAAATTTTATATTAATCGAGCTTAGGTTAACACTACCACTATTCTGGATTTTTACGGTCTGGATACTTGTCTGCCCCAGTAAAGTATTAGTTAAACCACCTTGGATATTAGATATTGTAAAAGCAGCAGCTGAAGTAGATTGGGGCTTTACATAGATATTTGTACCAACTTCCTGCTTTTGATTGTTGCTTGAATATGTAACAATCAATGGAAGAGATGGTTTTATTGCTAACTGCTCAGAAGGGTTGGTAAGCTTTAATATAATCTTACAACTACTATCAGTAGCCAGCAAATTCGGACATTGATTAGCTTGGATCTCCAATGGAGCCTCAACTTCTAACTTTGTTATTGTCGCTGAAGCAGTACCAGTATTATGTAGCATAATTTCTGTGCTTTTATGACTCGATTGCGGATCAATCTCAGCACCATGCGAAATGATTAAATTAGCTTGCGCACCTGCTCTGACTAAGATATTAGTAACACCACTATCTGCTAGCTTAGTATTTCCTTGATAACCGGTTAGTGCTAAACCCACCAGCGTATTATCTGCCAAGGCATGACCACTCACCAGATAGCTGCAACTATTGCCTTTTTTAAAACCATTCCCAGAACAAATTAAACTTCCATTCAGTGCTTTAATTTGGGAAAAACTCTCGGTAAGTAAGACAGGAATTGACAGACTATAGTCGCCATCAGTAGTAACAACTTGGTTAACTTCATCCAAGTTCACTATAAACCCATTCATCTGATTAGCACTATTACTCAGACGAATAGGCTCATTTACTTGAGTAGTATCCCCTTCATCATCTTCAAATTCCATTTCCAATGTTTGGTCTGCCGAGCTCAATGTTTTAGTTTCTAATTGAATACTACAGCTTGCATGAGCCATCAGATTTTTACAGGTATAGCCGGATACTTCCACATCATCACTATTTAACTGAGATTTACCCTCATCATCGCCAATGCGAAGTGTTTCTAAATGATAATTCTTTGAGCTCTGATTATTAACCCGAAATAAATATTTTTTATGGGTTTGAGTGACAGGTACCACGCCTAAGGCGTCAACTATCAGATCACTACCATCTCTAAATCTACTTCTCTTGATTTGAAGATTATTTGCTGTAGCTAAATTAACTTGATTATTTGAATTAACCGAATCAATTTTATTATCTGATATAGCAGGATTACCAAAATCACAACCTGACAAGTTTAGCATTAAGCCTACACATATAAAACTCTTAAATTTAAGCATCAAATTTTAACTTTCTCCTATGATGATGTGTCAAGCTACTCTACAAACTAAACACACCAAATTTAAATTAATTATCTAATCTACTTCGTTTTTTCAATTAGATAACACCTAAAACTCTTTTTCCAATTGGTCTGATTTCACGGACGTTATTTACAAAGTCTGTGAAATACCAACCATTCTTTAATGTGTAATAAACTATTGTTAATAATTTTCTAGCTGTGGCTACGATTGCTTTAGCAAAACCTCGTTTAGTTTTTATCTTGTTGTAAAAACCACATAACTTCTGATTGTACTTAATCGCTATTAAAGCGCATTGTAATAGCGATTTTCTTACTAACCCATCACCACGTTTGGTTATGCGACCATGGTTGACTGTTTCATTCGAATTATTTACCCTTGGGACTAGACCAAAGTATGCTGCCAGCTTTTTCTCATCTTCAAAATCATTGATGTCGCCAATTGAGCTAAGCAAGGTTACTGCTGTATTAGTGCCAATTCCTTTGATGCTGGATACATTTTCAAAACCCGGCAGCTTACTGCCAAATTCAGCGATCTTGTCATCAAATTGATCAACACGTTCATTGAGATTCTTTATCTCCATAACTATTTGCTCTAACTCAAATTTAACTAGATCATCAACTTCATAAGCTAAGACTTTGTTCAAGCCTTTTATGCTGGTTAAACTACTTTTCTTAATCTTTATACCGCAACGATTAAGTAAATTATGAATCTTATTTTTGAGCCTAGTTCTCAGCTCAATAAATTTATTCCGGCTATCTACCAAGCTATGTAAGCGGTCATCTAAAATACTTTTTACCCGAGCTGCAGGTAGCATATCTTTACTTAAAAACTCAGCTAATAATTTAGCATCATTCTTATCTGTCTTTTTACATGACTTCGTAATCACCTTGAATTGCATCGTATTTACAACCACCAATTTAGCCACCAAATCAACACAGTGCCGATAAACATAACTACTATTTCCGGTTGCTTCTACAGCTAATTCGTCTGTTGGCAATAAGCGCTTTTTAAATGTGTCAATTTCGTCCACGCTCAGTGTTTCATAGCTACATTTACCATTTTCTAAATAACAAATCGTCATTTGATTCGTATGTAAGTCTAATCCTATATAACGCATGATGTACCTCACTTTAAAAACTGTTGCTCAGTTTCGCAGAGTAAAGTAAAATACGGCTTACAGCCATTCTCCTATACGTGATACAAGTCACAGATTGGCGATTCGGTAACAGGTTGAAAAGAGACTAATCTCCTTACCGAGGTCTATGCCTCAAAATATAATGCAGCCTGATACCTATTTACTCTGCTAAACACTTAAGGTTTCCACCCCAAAGTTTAGCAGAGTTTTCTGTAAAACCGCGACTCGAACACAT
>Ga0214919_10007941_pt1 | contig 14178 bp, 12 predicted proteins | sample LL1503_MetaG_FD_177994 | JGI IMG/M metagenome (GOLD analysis project Ga0214919, IMG submission 177994) | Freshwater microbial communities from Lake Lanier, Atlanta, Georgia, United States - LL-1503 | ecosystem: Environmental > Aquatic > Freshwater > Lake | place: USA: Georgia | collected...
TCCTCCTCCTCCTCCTCACAATAAAAAACGCCGGCCATAACTACAAGGTATAGTGAACCCATGAGAATTCCAAAAATCGGCATTCTTTTTTTTTTATAGGATAGTCTTTTCTTACATAAATAAACAAGTTCGTTCGAATCATCATCAGACATGGATCCTCTTTGCTCGCGTAAACAACAACTGTGAGAGACGTTGATGGACTAGGACCCAACAGTCCTGACATAAGAATCCACAACGATCCCAACCGTTTTGACACCGTTTTTTCAGCATGGTTTTTTCTTGTCGACATTGGTCACAAGTAAAACAGCAGGTCATTTTTATTTTTATATTTTATTTGAACGAAATAAAATTAGGTAGAAAGAAAGAATGACCTTTTCAAAAAAAGCTGCGGGACTCTGGGATTATGGGATGGTATTTTTCCTTTTAGTGGTCATGTTTTCGTTATTGGAAAATCTGACGCATCGATTTCTGATGCACAAAATCATTCCTCTTCCCTTTCTTCACACGATGGGAAAACACCACATGGCCCATCATCGAACCATGATGCCGGACAATCAGTGTATGGACCTGAATCAGAAATGTTCGGAACATCAAGACCTCCTTCGCGACGACAAGGAGATGAACCTTTGTCTTCATGCTTCTACGCTCGTCTTGTTCCTCCTGGGCGGAGGTTTGGTATGGCTGGGTGTTCATCTTTTTTATCCACGAACGATCTCCTCACTTCTCTTGCTGGGCATGATTGGAGTGATCGCCGCCTACTGTATCCTCACCTGGAACACGATTCATCCTTTCCTCCATCGTCAGAAAACATGTGCCTGGCTTGGATTACCGGGTACATGGTGGCTTCGTGTTCCTTGGTTCCGTACGCTCATTTTCCATCATATCGGTCATCATTACTACAAGAAGGACGAAAAAAAGAATTATAACGTCACGCTGCCTCTCGCCGACCACCTGTTCGGAACGGTCAATTCACTTCCCCCCGATCTCCACCAATCCTGGTCCGAATACCTCGAATTCTCGTCTCGTCAAGAATCACTCGACCTTTGTTTCCTAAACAAGCCTCTCTTTTTTCCTCCTCCTCAGAAAAAGTAGATTATCTCAATAAAATAGAGTGTTTCATGGCCTCGTCCCATATCATTTGCGCCAGGATCTTGTACCCCTCGGGCTTGGGATGAATTCCATCACTTCCCAGCATCTCGGGTGTTGGAAGTCCTTGCCCGCTGGTTGCATTATACCGAGGATCCACAAAATAACAGGGCACCATGGCCCGTTCACACATTTCTCTCATCTTACGATCCGCATCATCCGCCGCTTTTTCTAGTCCCTTGATATAATAAAATCCAAGGTACAAAACCTGGAGAATCCCATCCTCGTGGGCCTTTTCCAGGATCGAACTCGCAATCGATATCGAATGATCCACCACTTGCTGACACGCCGAGTTCCATAACTCACAATCCTGACGATGACTCATGACATCGTTCCCTCCCCCATCCATAATCAGAGTGGTAATGGTCGGAACTTTATTTAGATCCTCGTACTGTTTCTGAATACTCTTCACCCATCCCTCCTCCAACGAAGCACCCACCAATGCATGATTCTCGATCGAATGTCCCGCCCATGTCTCCAACCACTTTGATAATGGACTTGGACTTCCTCCCAGAAAAGGCAGCCCACTCCAAAACATGGAATCCCCAATAATGACCGTTCTTACCGCCACGGTTGAACCTAACACACCCAATGACCACCACTTCATCTGCTTCTTTCTTCTTTTCTTTCTTTTTTTTTTTCTCCCATGTGTTTTTAGATCAGACATAAAAGAGGTAGTTTTTCTTGGTCGATTCCTTGATAAATTCGGGCGTGGTGGGGATGCTGATAATCTTTTCACACGCCTTCTTTCCCATATCCTTGTCTCCCGTGTAATAAGCCGAGATGGAGAGCTCGTACCACAACTTGTAGTCGTAGATTGGCTTTTCGATAAATAAGACACGGTGCTTGGGAAACGGGATGGTCAGTCCCTTATGGGTAAAGAGCATGGCCAGCTGGTGTTGTCCCACCGTGCGGTAGTGGGTTGCCAGTCGTCCCAAGGCCTCGGATCGTGTAGGGTCATGCTGATACGCGTCGAGCCATACTGACACCGCCTCCTTGGGTTGACAGAGGAGGATATGGGTATCTCCCTTGTATAGCATGGCGCAGTAGACCTCTTCAATCCATCCTCCAATCTCGATACGCTTTCCGTAACATTCCACAGCTTTTTCGTAATGATGGGTGTCTCGGTAGGAATTGGCCAGGTAAAACCAATACCGGGGATTGCGCGGCTCTGTCTCTAGCGCTTCGGTCAAAAGACGGATATCTCTCGAGTACTTGTCGGCCTTGGCACCTCCATCCCCCACATCCTGAATCACCACGTCCTCATACGTCCCTCGCTTCACGTCCGGCGTCCGAATATCATAATACTCGTGGGTCGGACAGACACACACAATATCCAGGTCGGCCCTTACCACTCGCAGATTGTTGTAAATAATGGCTGCATTTTGTTGACGAACATCCCACACCTGTGCGGTGGACACGATCTTGCGAAGACTCTCTCCCTGAAATATCATGTCCGCATCAATTAACAATAAATAAACATGATCCAGTCGCCAAAATGCCTTGCATACCTCCCTTCCCTTTTCCAACGCCTCCGTACGATTATGCCCGAAATTCTTCCATTCCGTCTGAATCACCGCCCCCTTCTTCCCATGGTTCACTCGCCATGTCTCAATCTTCTCCACCGTATTATCCGTGGATCCCGTGTCACAAATCACCAATCCGTCCACCCACTTGACCGCCTCCAAACAACGCTCAATAATGGCCGACTCGTTCTTGACAATCATGTTGAGCACAATTTTGTACCCCTCCAGTACGCGACACATGGGCGTCGCGTACTGAATCGTTTTTGAGAGAAAAGGCGTCGTCGTACCATCAAATAACTCCCTGGCCAACCCGTACCGGCACGCCACCTGGGGACGTGCGAACGGTGTTTCGGGCAAGAAGGAAAGCTCCTTGGGTACGACCATCACACTTTCCTCTTCTCCCTCCCAATCCACCAGCGTGTCATGAACCACCACCTCCACCTCACTATTGTTCAAAAAGGCTTTCTCGATCCATTCCAGACGATGGGGAGAGACCGTCAGCTCACCGTCCACATCCATTGAATGAAAAACAACCACCTCCGTGTCCGTGAAAAGCGAAGGAAAGGCTTGTTCCAAACCCTCCTTCGCTGGTTTGGTATTTCGTGAGCGAAGCTCCACTGGAAACGACACCTCTTGTCCTATCACACCCATCTCCATACCCACCGCACACCAACAATCCACCACCACCTGATCCGGTTTCCTCGTCTGTTTTTGATACTGTGTCAGAAGATGAGTCAATGCTTTGTGATGAGTGGCCTCACAGGTGACGACAACTCCAATTTTCATCCTCTCTTTCTTTTTTTTCTATAGGGCTTCAATTCCCTAAATATCATTCACAAACAAAATGATTTTGGTGTGAAAGAAAAAAAAAAACAAGACGTTTACTGACCACGATATTTTTTTTCTCTTGTGAAAATACAGACAAAATGCCAGGAAAAAATACCAAAGGTGGCAAAGGCCACAAGAAAGCCAAAGGAGGTGGAGGCACGTTTCATCGCGAGCTGGTTTTCAAAGAGGATGGGCAGGAGTATGCACAGGTGACCAAGGTCATGGGCGATGGGCGTTTTGAGTGTGCGTGTTTTGACAACACGGTGCGCATTGGCAAGATCCGTGGAAAGATGAGAAAAAGGGTGTGGATCACTCTAAACGATATTGTCCTCTGTGGTCTTCGGGATTTTGAAGAGGATAAAATTGATATCATTCACAAGTACATGCCCGACGAGATCAAGAATATGAAGAACCTGGGCGAGTTCCCTGAAACTACGGTTCACCAAGACACTGCTCCACAGAATCTGCTCCTAGAAACCTCCGCGACCTCCGTCTCGGATTCAATGAATCTCGAAGACTTGGTCTCTTTTGATACTCTCTAATCTCTAGGCGAAGCCAAAAAAAAAAACAATATCATTACCACCACAAAGTAAGAAGCCGTTCGTTTTCTATGATTTACCAAAGGAATTTCGTACTCGTTCATGACAACGAGAATGAGGACGAAGAGTGAAGGTGGTAGTACGATCCCTTCCATAGGGATGGGGACCTAGGGGAAGAACGGATGGTTTTCCAATGTCATGAAGATAAGAGGAGTAATGAAACATGGAAAATTCAGTGGCGAGATGGGTACGAACCCATGATTCCGTATCCTTGTCGTACATGTCACGAAGAAACTGGGGGGATAGATTATAGCCTTGAATCAAGTTTTTGTTCTCATGGCGTGTCTCCATGGTGAGGTGATGATGCGTATTAAGGTATTGAACAATATTGTCAATTCCGTCTTCCATTTTGAAATAATAAATACGATCTCGGATGGCCGAATCGTTGGTGTGAAGGAAAGCGCACTGTCGGACATGAACGTTGGTGGGAACGGTTCGTCGACAGTAGTCTCTGAATTCTTGTTGAATGGATTGAGAAGGATCAAGGGTGATTTCACCAAGTCGAAGTTGGTGGAAAAAATAACTCAACACGTGAGAAAAAGGGTTTCGAACGACGGCATAGATGGGTTGACTGGTATTTCGCACAAAGGCCTGTAAATAACCTATACCTTCATGTCGAAAACAACCAACTCGAACCGTCAAGCCCAATCGAATCATTTCTTGGTACAACGACGTGCTTCCTGTTTTTGGAATCTGAATGAAAACAAGTTTAGGATGAAGAATGACCGGATCATTGGACACCCGGTGAAACAGTTTCATCCTCTTCCTTTTACTACTACAAGAAGACAATATAAATTTTAAGAGTTCTGCGAGAGGAATTCATCATAAGAATATCCGTAATGATCCAGGTCCTCCTTGTATATTTTTTCGACCAAGGATCGATTTTCTAGATGATCCAGGTAAAAATAAGCGTACGGAGGAACCTGTGACATTTCACCCGGAGAAAAAGGTTGGTTACCGACATAGTGCATCGACATGTTCGTATTCCGAACAATATGATGCCCACTAGAAAAGTGGGGATTGAGTTGCAGATGGTACTGTGTATTGATACGAGTGATTTCTTGAACGAGGTTCTCGATTTTGACAACCTCGTGGTAGGATTCAAAGAGTTGATACTGACGGGCCACATGAATTTCTTGAAGAAAAGAATCAAGGGAGAGTTGTTGAAGAAAGGATTCAAACGTGAGAGGGAAAGTGAAAGATCGTTGGTAAAGATGAGCATTTCGACAAATTTGAAAATAGCTGCTGACCGCTCGTGCATACGGATTGCGAACAAATTTGATCCGAATTCGTCGACGAGTGGAAAAAGGGACTTGATAAGAAATCTTTTGAAGATGGTGTGTACGATAATCATGTACCCATCCACTATACCGAAGCGCTCTTTCTATTAAACCACAATGATCCAAAAACATTTTCAACACCACGGTACATCCTGCCTTTGCCGACCATCCAAAGATGACTTTGGACGAAGGATAAAATAGGTCTTGAGTCGGCATTCTATTTCAAGTCAAGACAAGTAAATAAATATTTATCTTTAAAAAAAAAGGATAGAAATTGGATTTTTTTTTTTAAATGAAAAAAAAAACTCTGGGGAATACAGAAGAAAGCCTCGAGCCATTGATTCATTCTATTGAAGAGATGATTTTGTATCTTATGATTAATTATGAAATGTATGAGATTGCGTGTCCCATGTACTATCTACCGATTGTGTTATTGGACATTGTGGAGCATGATATTCAATGTCAAGAAATGAATTCCATCACAATGCTCATGAAGAATCCCAGGTCCAATATGGATATGATTTCGGCGGTGTTTCATTTTTATTTTGAGGGTGGTACGGACGACGTGGACCGGGTAACGCCGGGACAGGTTACATCGAGATACATGATCATTTATGACATGGATTCCGTTGACGAGGTGGTGACGGATTATTATCCGTGTGTCTTGTTCTTGCGGGGAAAGAAATTATGTGAGATCCTCTTTTACATGCCTCCTCAGGCACTTCCTTTTCGACGGGAGCTTCTTTATCGTTTCCATCCCCGTCGTACCGATGTCTGTCCTCTTTGTCTGGAAGAGCGACCGCTGATCAACCTTCACAAGAATGACTTTCGTCATGAACTCTGTCTGGATTGTGTTCTCCACATCCGTCCCCGCTGTCCCTTTTGTCGACTGGAAATACCCTGAGTTTTTTATTTTTTATTCCCTTAAAAAATAAGAAAGTGAGCGCATGAGTCGACTTGGTGTTGTGTTCTCCACTCCAGCCTCTCGTCAGGATTTTATGATTCGTCGTCTCAAGGTTATGATCGAAAACGACTCTGTCTCGGTCTTTCAGGAAGAAATCGAGTCCATCCTTCAATCTCCTGAACCCGAGGTGGCCTGGGATTATGTGTATCAACAGGTCTATCTTCACGCGTGTCTCAAGAAAAAACACGATATGGTCCGGCTATTGGAAACAGTCTTTCCTAAACTTGATTCGATTCAACAGATAGGTCTTCGTCAGATTTTTTCCTATGGCCGTTATCTACAGAATCGTCACCCTCGATGTTGACGGTACATCTACCGCGTAGTTCCGCGTGGTGAAGAATGTCTTTGATCGGATGATATAACGAGGTGGTTTGGATCTCACACGTTTTCCATTCTCTACGAAAGACGATGCTGTCCAACTCCCACGGAAAACCATATACTACATTTCTCTTTCTTCCCAGTGTGGGAAAAAAGGCCTCGAGAAAAAATAGGGTACCATGCTGCTCCACATAGTCTCTCACCGCCTCCAAGTACCGTGTGGAGACGCGCATGGCACATACCATGGTGGAGTAGAAAGGAGGGTCAAACCCTTTCATCTGGGGAACCAGTTGTTTCCAAAACCAATCGTTTCGTTGACCGTCGGGATTGATTCCTCCGGCACCGGTCAAGGACCGGGTAAGAAGATCCTCTTCTGGGAATCGCCGGTCGATCGATCGAAGAGTTTCTTCTTCATAAAGAAACACATCGTCTTCTAGCACCCAGATCCGTTCGTGGTCACCATAACCATCACCACAAGCATAGTACATGGCCTTATCCCATGCGGTCGTTGGAAACGTCTTGTGAGCATCTCGCATGTTCTGAAATAAAAGATGATGAAATCCTGCGTCACTGCATGCATGATCTGGAATTTGTAAAAATCGTAGGTTCGGATATCGATCGTTTTCTGATTCTGATTCCGGGTTATCGATCAGGATATAGACCTGGTAATGAACAAACGTCGACAAAAAGTCAAGCCATACCGGATGTGGTGTACGACAGAGAAGAAAGACGGCGTCTTTTGTAGGTCGTTGGCGCAGTTGAGAATGACGGAGGATGTCCTTCATAGGATGGTAGAAGGACATTGTTTCACTCAATTCCCCATCCTGCCATTCACGCCGGTAGATGATCGTATGCATGGCGGGAGGTTCGTCATGACGCAAGCCATGAGTATGAGCGAGCGTCGGGAAAAAGGCCTCGAGAAAAAACATTTCATGATGTTGACAAACATACTCTCCCACTTTTTTCAAGAGCGTATCAGACATGCGTGCGGCACATATCATCGTGGAATAATAGGGTGGATCGATGTCCTTGATCGTTGGAACAATCAGGTTCCACATCCAATCTTTTCTCTTGCCATCCTGATTGATTCCTCTTTGATACTCCTGTGTCAACAAATCACTGTCCGGGAACTGTGTGTCTACCTTGCGCAGTGTTTCTTCGCTGTGAAAAAAAACGTCCTCCTCGACAAACCAAAAGTGTTGGTAGCCGTGATGAGGTACACGGCGGCAAAAATAATACATCGCCTTGTCCCAGGCGGTCAAAGGATAGTCTTTTTTTTTCCATATACATGGAGAACAAAGGTTCTTGAATCCCGCCTCATCACACTCCTGGTCTGGAACCGAAAGGAACTGGAGTGAGGGATAGGAGGTTGGTGGAGATGTATCCCAATCGATCATCACATAAACATCATAATGAGAAAATGTGTCAAGAAAATCAAGCCAGACAGGATGTGGTTCCCGACAAAGGAGGACCACAGCTGTAGAGGACATTTCTTCTTATTACAAAGGAAGAAGAAATTTTTTACATGGAAAAGACAAGATTGCTGCGGTCGGTTTGTGGGTCCTTGGTGACCTGGATGGAGTGAGAGACGAATTCACGAGCCTCACGCAGATGGGAGATGATGAGCACATGGGGAAAGAATCCATCGAGGAACTGAAAAAACTCGTCCAGATGGTCCATGGTCTCTTTATCCATGACAGAAATGCCCTCATCAATCATAAACAAATCACAGCGTGGTTGAAGAGTCATCTGAGAAAAGATGATTTTCAAGGCCGCGTCGACGATGAAGCCTTCCATTCCCCCCATAAACACGGTCTCGGAATTCTGTCCGGGATGATGCATCCCGAGGTAGATGGACATGACTTCTTTTTTCTTGTCATTCCGAAACACCACTTGTTTGCCACGAAGAAAGGGTTGAGTTAATCGATTGATTTCCTTCTCGACATAGGGTACATAACGATCCAGTAAGTACATGGGAAAGCCATTTTGTCCCACAATCGACAGCAAACGCTGGTTTTGTAACAAACTGGTCTTGTGTTGCGTAAAGACCGTTTCCTTGTGGAGGCGTTCCTGAAGACGAGTTTTGAGATGAAGTAATTCTTGGAGCAGCCGGCTTTCCTCTCGGGCCAGCTGAAGAGTCGTCTCTTCTTTTTCTCGTGTCTGTGTTTCCAGGATCAACAGTTCCTGATCAATTTGAATGTTTTTTTCACGAATTGTTTCTTGACGTTCGAATAATTCTTGTTCTCGCACCATGTCCTCTCGGCGATGAACAATCGACTCCCGTTGACCGCGGAGCAGGTGAAACTGGTGGAGCGCGGAGAGTGCCGTATCGAGGTCATGGATCTGATCTCGAACGTCTTTGATCTCACGATCCACGTGTTCATTGAGGAAGGAAGCTTGTTGACGCGAAATTTCAAAAGAATGAAGTCGTTCCCACGCCTCGTCGTAAAGGGCTAAACAACGCGATTGATCCTTTTCTTGATCCTCCTGTTTTTGAAGCTCGGTCCATTCCTTGTCCAGCTGTTGAATTTCCAGGCGGAGACGCCGGTTCGAGAGAAGACCTTCGACTTCTTGAATCAATCTCTCCTTTTCCATCCGATCGTCATGTTGTGACTGATACAGGGTCCATTCCTCTTCGGAATGGAGGGAGAGGGAGGCCAAGAGTTGTTGTTGTGCCTTTTGGATCCGTCGGATCTGGCGATGAGGCTCCTTGGCGAGGTCGGCCTGTTTCTTGTTGGTACGACAGGCCTCACAGTCGTCCTGAAAGCGCAGGCCTTCCAGGACGTGCTGCGTTGTTTGTAGTTTTTCTTTCCACTGCTGTTGTCGGAGAATATTTTCGTTCCACGCGGACCGGACGCGAGCCACCTTGACTTTTTGTTCCTCCCATTCCTCGGCAGGTGGTGCGACGAGCTTGGCGCGGAGGAGCACAAGTTTTTTGAGTGAATACCCCGCGTATGGAGAGGATTCATAGGCCTGTTCATTCAGCTGATAATAGCAGGCTTCTTTTTTCGTTTGTAGCTCCTGTTGTCGTTCACGACGGCTTTCCAAGGAAGAAGGAGACGAAGAAGACGCTACACGGGTGTCAAGATTGGTTCGTTCTGTTCTCCATCGCTGGTAATCTTGAATGATATCCTCTCCGTCCTGCTCCAAATGTTTCTCTGTGGGGACAAGATCCTGGAGAGAAAGGGGCAAACCGTCAAGACAAGAGGAACGCAAGAGATTGCGTGTGGAAGCGTCTATCTGTTGAACCGTCACACGCTGAGTAAAAAGACCGTCCAAAGACGTCCATAATTGGGTCCGTCGGGATTCCATTCGTTCCCTCTCCGTAGTAGTAGTACTCACTTCCTCCTCCCATGAGAGACGACTCCACGCGAGGTACCACTTTTGTTCCCGCTCCCCGTATTCCTTTTCGATCTGATCGCTTTCCTGTTCCAGGTCACGAAAAGCACGGGCTCGCTCCTGTTTTGTCCGTACTTTGGACGTTGTTTCTTCCAATGGCTTCTTCTCTTGGAGAAGGGTTTTGTACGAGAGATGAAGTTTTTGAATTATGGCCTTTTGTTCCACCAGGCTTTTTTGAACAGTCGTCAGACGATCCTGACAGGTCTGTTGTTGGACCGAAAGATCGTGGGGTGTGGTCAGTGACCGCAATTCCTTTTCTTCTCGATCGCAATCGCGTTTTAGGAACCGCACGTCCTCACTCGTTTTGGTAAAGAGCAATTCAAATCGTTGAAGGTTGAGTAGGCTAAACAGGAATTCTTTGCGTTTGGAGGGCAAAAGGCCGCGAAACGATTCTTCATTTTGTTGAAGAAAGACGGTAGTGAAGAGGAATTCGTCCATCTTTCCAATCAGACCCTCGATAATTTTATCAGTCTTGCCCCGATGTTCTTCACTGAGATCCACTTTGTCTCCGGTTTCGGAATGACGGTAGAGTTTTTCTTCCACCTGTATTTTCTGGGTCTTGATAGAAAGGGTCATGGTTTTATAGATCTCCATGATGGTGCCGTGAACACGAAAAAGGAGACGACCCGAAGATTGGGTCTCGTGGAAGTGAATGACTTCGCGAGGCACTGTGGCACCATGTTTGTAGCGGGTGATCTTGCCGTACAGAAGGAAACAGAGAATTTCGATAAGGGACGACTTACCGGCCGAGTTTTCACCAAACACACCGACAGTCTCATGGGCAGGCATCTGAGTGAAATCCACGACATTGTCCGGCCCATATCCAAACATGTGACTAAATTCCAAACGCAAGATCTGCCACGAGGATCCCGACATGCTCACCCGATTCGTCGTCTGTTTTTCTTCCTGGCTCATGGATCCGATCAGTTGAGTCATTAAGGTGTCTCGTTCTTCGTCTCCCATGCCTTCGACCGTTCTTAGATACTCTTCGAGTAACCGGGTTGGATCAAGTTCTGACGAGGATTCCTCGTGGATGGTGGTGGTAGTGGTAGTGGTGGTGGTGGTAGTGGATGGTTTGATGGGAAGGGGTATTTTTTCTTGGATATGGAGATCAGGGAACAAGGATTGAAGATGACTCTTCATTCGGATCTGAGCGACGGTGCTTTCTTTCTGAAGGACACATAGATTCATCCGCCCTCGATCCGGAACCTTTTCGCTCAGAATTGCCAGATCAGATTCTTCCCGTAGATCGTACCGATGTTCACGAAACAAGAGATGATGCTCGTCTTCTTGGAACGCATCGCAGTAGGCATACCGATTGGGGACGAGTTGAAGAGCAGACTGACGGGTGGCTACGGTCCACACCAAAAATCCATGATTCTCATCGGTCTCGGTAAAATTCTGGGAAATCAGACTGCCTGGGTAGGCCATGGTTTTATCGGCATTAAGGTATTGATACAGATGAATGTCACCGAGTAGTGTCAGATCATACCCATCGAATCGCGAAACCCCAATATGACCTTCCATGGAGAATCCCATATTGGTCGAGAATCGACCTACGCCTCCGTGATACAACGCGACCAACGTCTGTCCCTCCTGGCGTTCTGACGGATCCAATCGGGAGATTTCCATAAACTCTCCATCCAAAAGGCTCGACACACCAAACACCAGGTTCCTGTACCCATAAAATCCTGAATCCCGTAGATACCACAACCCATCTGTCTTCACTGATCCTAAGATAGCCGTGATACTGTCCATACGACTCTTGTTATTCAGGAGGGCGTCGTGGTTGCCGGCGATCAAAAGGACGGGGAAACACTGTACCAAACGGCGCAAAAAGTTCTGAGTTGTAGCGATGCATTCCGGAGAAAGCTCATTCTTGTTATGCAAAAGATCACCGGTTACTACCACCACGCCTTCGTCTCGACCGTGAACCAGTTGAGTCTTTTCTTCCGCAAGAAGATCATATAAATGTTCAAAAACTTCCTCATACTCGTGAAGACGCTGGTACAAGCGAATATGAATATCAGAAAGATGAAAGATTTTAGTCACGGTGGTCTTTTTTCGGTCGAGCCACTGTATCGGAATCATTGTCCACGTCGGTTTTACCCCTTCTCTTTTTTTTTCCCCAAAATCATTTTTCATTTAAATAATATCTTGGTTTATATACAAGTAGAGAAACTATCATCTATTCACTGGATTTTTTTTTTTAAGAAATGGACACGATCAAAATTGGAATCATAACGGGGATCACGGGGCAAGATGGATCCTACCTGACTGAATTTCTACTGGAGAAGGGGTATGAGGTCTGGGGAATCATACGGCGAAGTTCGAGCATCAATACCCGGAGGATTGATCATGTGTACCATCATCCACGACTATTTTTGCGTTATGGGGAGCTGACGGATCAGACGAGTCTACATCGGGTCTTTCAGGATTTGGAGATGCGTCATGGAAAAGAGGGGATCGAGCGTATCGAGTTTTATAATCTAGGAGCCATGAGTCATGTCAAGGTTTCTTTTGATGAACCGGAGTATTGTGCCAATACCGATGGTCTTGGAGTTCTGAGGTGTCTGGAGACGATCATGTCTTCGGGGTTCCGGGAAAAAACGCGATTTTACCAGGCTTCGACGTCTGAATTGTACGGCAAGGTTCAGGAGGTTCCTCAGAGTGAGACCACTCCTTTTTATCCGCGTTCTCCGTATGGTGTGGCAAAACTGTACGGATTCTGGATTACCAAGAACTATCGTGAGGCCCATCAGCTCTATGCATGCAACGGGATCTTGTTCAACCACGAATCTCCACGACGGGGAGAAACGTTTGTCACCCGCAAGATCACACTCGGACTTCATCAAATCCTTACCGGCAAGATGGACTGTCTTTTACTAGGAAACCTGGACGCCCTCCGGGATTGGGGACATGCTCGTGATTATGTAGAAGGAATGTGGCGCATCCTTCAGCAAGAAGAGCCGGATGATTTTGTGCTCGCTACGAATGAGACCCACAGTGTCCGCGAGTTTCTGGAAAAGGCCTTTGCGCTACGAAATATAACCCTCACCTGGAGTGGCCAAGGGATCCACGAAGTCGGTATCCATCAGGAGACTGGAAAAACACTGGTCGCCATTCATCCCAAGTACTTTCGTCCTGCCGAAGTCGACCTCCTCCATGGCGATGCGACCAAGGCTTCTCGTATTCTCGACTGGCGTCCTCAGACCACCTTTGATCAGCTTGTTCAAGAAATGGTCGACCATGACTGTCCAATCCATCCCTGAAGAGAAATACTCTCTTATAACTTTTTTTTTTTTCTCTTTGAGAAAAAGAAACCATGATCTTTCTTCTTTTCATCATCCTCGTATTTCTCTTCTGGAAATTTCTCTTCTCCACGACCACGACCAACGTCCTGATTCCGATGCGACATGTTACCCTTGAAGATAATCATCGCATTCTATCGGTGAAAGTTGGAACGACGATTCAGGTCTCTTTGGCCGGAAATGCTACTACGGGGTATACGTGGTCGACTTTACCGGTTCACGGAAATGTGCTACAAAATATTTCTCCATGGAGCTATGAACCTGATGTTGTTTCCCCTCCTCTCATGGGTACGGGCGGTACCTTTAACACAACCTGGCTGGCGGTTCGACCGGGTACTTGTCGGCTTTCAATGATCTATTCTCAGCCTTGGTCTCCGACGGCTCACCCGACTCCCTTCGTCGTCACCCTTCAGGTCACTTAACTTGGGGTAGAAATTAATTGTTGAACCAGTTCCGGGTTTTTATGTAGGTGGGCAATTGACCTTGAAAAACCGGATTCAGAATTGGAATAAAAAAAAGCCTTGGATGCCGTCAAGAGTAAAAAATCCACAATCATGTCTAGATTGAATTTGCGTTTTTGTTCCAGCTTGGGTCTTTGTATTTGAGCTTCAATGGATTCATGTATATTTTTGCCAGGAGGAACCGTGGGAATACAACTAAAGGAATACACGGATGGAAATCTTTTTTTCACCAACTCCAAAGTGGCTTGATCATCAGAGGCGACAAAAATAGGGTTGAACCGAAACACCGTATCATATTTGGTTAAAAATTCTTCGACCATACTCTTGTAGTCCGTATTCCGAATAT
>Ga0214919_10007942_pt1 | contig 14177 bp, 21 predicted proteins | sample LL1503_MetaG_FD_177994 | JGI IMG/M metagenome (GOLD analysis project Ga0214919, IMG submission 177994) | Freshwater microbial communities from Lake Lanier, Atlanta, Georgia, United States - LL-1503 | ecosystem: Environmental > Aquatic > Freshwater > Lake | place: USA: Georgia | collected...
GACCACGCTGAGGTTTCCATCGCATTTGAAGATCACCCGCATACCTAGCAATGTGAAGGTCAGCGTTGGAAACTACCACTACCGGTCGCGCTATGTACTCAAAGGTCGCACCCTGTTGGTAGACCGCCTGCACTGGTCAGAGCGGCAGGATCCGTTTTGCGAACCAACCGTGAATCGGGACTGGAACCGGTTTCGGGAAGTGCTGCAGCGGGATTTGCGGGGGCAGGTTTTTTTCAAATAGCGCATGACGCTGGCGAGGACGCCTTATGGACGAACAGTATTTGGTTGACGTAGAAAAGCAGCCGATTCGGAATGCGATTTTTCGGACGCTGGCGGGTGTAATCACCGTGGGAAGTCTATTTGTGTTTTGGTCCTATGGCGTTCGGATCTACGAGACCGGATGGACGCACTTTGATATTTCTTCTGGCTTATGGACCTTAGTCAGTGTGCCTGCATTTATCGTCATGGGCCTTTTTGCCATCGGTGGCTACGACGCCTTAGACAAGCCTCATCGTGCTCTGAATAACGGCTTGCAAAGACTGCTGGACCCGAACTACAAAGCAGATGTAAGCAGCTCGCACCTAGGCCAGCAAATGGATTGCCCGCGTAGGAAAAAGTACAGGAAGCTGTTTTACGCTGCAAGGGGTATTCGGCCGTGGCGGTGAAGGCAGCGCCGAAAGCTTTTCAGTGTCATTTACGTTGATCCAACCACCCATTGATTTTTAGGGGGTAAGTGATGGAAATTTCAGATGCTAGCAAGCAGCTTATCAAATTGATTGATGCTGGGCTCTTGTCAAAAGATGTCGTCGATGCCATCGCAATCGTTCTCAGCGAAGCAACAAATGCGAATCCAAAGGAGCCATCTCCACACCAAAGAGCTAAATCCTTCAAACGGTGGACAAAGGAGGAGGAGTCAAAATTGATAGGCAGTTTTCTCGAAGGGAAAACACTCGACAGAATAGCCAATGATCACGAGAGAAGTTGCAATGCCATTTTCCAGCGGCTGCTGCTTGTTGGCATAGTTTCGCTCAGCCAGCCTGTTGACTTCACAGGTGCTAGCAAAAGAGAAAAACCTAAAGTTCCGCTGATTTCCAAAGAGGTCCAAGCCGGACGAATTTGCACATCATGCGGAGATAGGATTGACCCTCTTCGTCTATCAGTTCAACCCAACACTTATCGATGCTTGGTGTGCCAGCAAAATTTTGAAAAACGTTCCGGTCTAAATATGAGCGAAAAGTACCGCTAGCCCTAGCCACTACTTCTCAACCAACCTCATAACCCTTGCATGCAGGCCCATAGAGTTCAGTAGCGCTATTTCCGATTTTTGTTCAATGGAGATGGGTTCATCAGGCTTTTTCACCTCAACGAACCGGGCAATTGCATGTACGCCAGTCACAGTATTTTTCGCATACAAAAACAAATCAGGGACTCCTGATTTTCCCTCGTGATCCTTGGCGTTGTGCTTGTCAATGAGCACCTGAATCCTTTCCGGTCCACAAATACAAATCAAGGCATTGAGAGTTGAAACAGCCGGTAGCTTTAGATGCCCAATCGCATCTTTCGAAGCAGCTTTCTTTTCCTTGAGTTGCTTAAGTTGCTCGATGGAAAGACTGCAAAATTCCTCGGCATTTCCCCTGCACGTATTAGCGATTGCACGCCACAGTGTGGAACTCAGTTTTTCACCTGAAAAGGTGTAGTTCGGAAATTTTCGCTGCCGCCAACGCGTAAGAACTACTGATTCAGGCACACCCATATCAGAACCCTCGCCTTTAGGGTTGATTAGGTAATTCACTCGATTCCCCACGCTTGTACGCCCATACACATTGGGACTAATTCGCAGTGATGGCATTTTTTCAATATCAGACATACGTGCCCTCCGGACGAAAGCGTTTGCTAAGCACCGATCCACCGTTTTGGAGCCTCCCCCGGCATATCAATGTGCCGATTTGCGCGAGTCGCATCAACGATCGGAATACCCGAGTAAATTACACGGCTTTCCCATACCTACGGTATGCCCAGAACCCGGAAGCGGCCGTTTGACACGACATTGAATTCTATGGTTTGCTGAAAAAGGCACAAGACGGTGCCGGAACTTTTCAAGACCAATGGAGCACAGATGACAGAAACACACTTCAATTCGGACGACTACGAACCGGCGAAAGGCGAACTCATGATCATGGACGGCAAGCTTGCAATGTACGTGAATTCCCTCAGTTACGGTGCCAGCTCTGGTTCCCGCTGGGTCATTCGTGGCAACCGAATGCGATTCACACTGGCCAGAAAGACGGGCGGATACATCTATGCCATCTGCCATGAGCTCCATCCAAAAGATGGAACCATCACGGTGGAAATTCTCGGAACATCAGAAGGCGACACTACCCCGACCGGCGATTTTCAGGTCATTCCTGTCGATGAAATCGGTCGCTGTGAATCGGAGCGCTCCAAATGACTGTGGCACATCCAGATCAAATGACTTCTCACGAAAACCATGCTGCGGGTGCTATCTACGGAGCTCTCATCGGCGACGCAGCAGGGGGCGTCCTGGAGTTCATGGGACGCCCGCCCACCAAGGTGGAAGCCACCAGGGCACTCGGTATGCCTGGTGGTGGCGTCTTTGGCCTGGCTCCTGGCCAGTTCACAGACGACGGTGAAATGACCGTCACCTTGCTTGCAGCACTTGCCCAACACAAAGGAGCATTTGTAGGCAATTCGGTGGCTGCCGCCTACAACAACTGGGCACACTCCAACCCGTTTGACATCGGGATGGCTACTCGCTCGGCGCTGTTCGTGAGGGAATCGGGATTACAAGATGCCGGCTCGATAGCCGCACTGATAAAGGAACAGGCAAAGGTTGTGAACCATGGATCCAAGGCCAATGGCAGTTTGATGCGGGCCACGCCTTTAGGTATCGCGGCGTGCCCTTGCAGCCTGAGCGAGATCTTTGCCATGGTGCGCGAAGATGTGGAGTTCACCCATCCGAATGCCGCCTGCGTAGCCTCAACAACCGCGTATGTATTGGCGGTGCGTCACTTGATCCTGTTCCCCAAAGACAACCGTGGCGCGGAAGATGCGGCAAGGGAATACTTGACCGAGGCTAATGCGGAGGTACTTCAATGGCTGGAGGATGCTGTTGCGGGGAACCTACCTGCGGCCCACCCGCAAGCGGGTTTTGTGCGCTACGGTTTTACCTTTGCCTTCCACTTCTTGCACCACGCCTACCGTTTTCGGGATGCGATTCACGCGACTTTGCTGATGGGCGGCGACACGGATACCAACGCCTGTATTGTTGGAGGCTTGCTGGGCGCATACAACGGATTTAGCGCGCTTCCAAAGGCTTCCTTGGATGGACTACTTGCCTGCGATACCAAGCTTGGGCAGGACCGCCCTAGCCAGTACCGCATTGGAAGTGTCAGTGCAAACCTAAGCCTGGTGAACAAATATTGCGCGCCTAGGGAGTAACCGCCAACCAGTGACAGGCTCACCTGGTGATCCTGGGGGGCGTTGTAATGGCATTGCCCTACAAGTCAGCAGCCAAGACTTCTCTCCCCAGCTCGAACAGGTCCATTGGCACCCTAGGGTTGTTCGGTATTGGCCACATGAACACGGTAGGCTAAAAAGAGTGCCGGGTGTTCTCACAGTAAAGGAGCAGCAGCATGTCTTTTTGGAACATTTTTGGGAATATGGCCGTCTCAGATAAAGGTGAAACGATCACCAAGTTGTCCGACAGCACGAGCGTATCTTCGAATGGTGTCGCCTACACCAAGATGGGAAACATGACCGTCGGCTCTGACGGTTCGACATTTACCCAGATGGGCAGCTTCAGCACCGATGGCAGCGTTCGCATGGGTAAATTCTACTCATGAAGCCCCCCCTTTTTATACATTTACCGCATGGTTCATCCGTGATTCCTGAGTGCTGGCGGGAAGATTTTTTGGTCGGGTCCGATGAGCTGGCGATCGAGCAGCTGCGATTGGAGGATCGGTTCACTAACGAACTCTTTGGGGCTGGTTGGCCGGCCTCTTTGTGCTGGACGGCCCCTGTCTCAAGGCTGGTGGTCGATGTCGAGCGGTTCCGATCTGACGACCTCGAGCCATGCGCTTCGGTAGGCATGGGCGCGGTATACGTGCGTGGGACACGCGGGCAGGCTTTACGCCGTCCAGACTCGGAGCGCCGTGAGTTGTTGTTGAAAACCTATTACGACCCGCATCATCGCGCCTGTGAGGACGCGACAGCCAAGGCCCTAGCCGCGTGGGGTCGCTGCGTGGTGATCGACGCGCATAGCTACCCGACAGACCCTTTGCCGACGCAGCTACCCACTGCGCCACAGCCGGAAATCGGGCTAGGGACGGATGCATTGCATACACCGCCAGCTATGCTTGAACTGGCTCGAAAGTATTTCGCAGACCAGGGGCTCGAGGTCACCGTGAACGAGCCGTTCAATGGAACTTTCGTGCCAACACGTTTTTGGCGAAACGAGCCCAAAGTCCACTCGTTGATGGTCGAGGTGCGGCGTGACCTCTATATGGATCAAACGACTGGCTCGCCACACGCCGGTTTTTCTCGCATGCAGACTTTGCTAACTGGCTTTAGGACAGTCATTGCTGCGTACGCCGTGGCATGATTACTTTGCCGCTGGAAAAACCGCTGGGGTGTCAGCGAAGAACTGGCGGGGGGCTTGCGTACTCCTAGAATTTGGTTACAATAAATTTGCATCAAGAAAAGGGCCGACGCCCTTACCAACCTGCCCCCGGGCAAGGTGGATCGCGAAAGCGGATGTGGCTCAAATCAGAGCAACCAACCGGGGGATGCGTCGGCCCTCCACACACTGGAGGGTTTTTTTATGTGTGAATCGAAAATAGCTTTAGAAAAAATCAGGGCATACAGAGCCACTGACTACCGCCTTGGTCATACCGATAAAGATATTGTTCTCGCAGTAGGTCTGCGCTCCTGCCAACTGGCTCAGTTGTTTGCAAACAAAGGCGTTAACTGCGGTGCATTTTTGACTGCCTATAACCCTCGCGGTTCTCAACAAACAGATTCTCAGAACGAGCTTGCTCATGCCAAGCTAGCTACCAAACTCAAAATTCATAAAGTGGAAGCTATTGAAGGGTCAGGTAGCGAGGAAGGTACTGACTGGCCGTCTGAAAAAAGTTACTTCGCGCTAGGCTTGAAGCGAGAAGATTCAATTGAAATTGGAAAGCATTTCGACCAAGACGCCATTGTTTGGGTAGGCGAAAACGCAGTTCCGGAATTAATTCTTTTACGTTGATTTCTTGGTCTGGCCGACCCAAATGGCTGGGGGGATTTGATCCAGATTGCCGCCCCCGACATATTGTCAAATGCGGCTAAAAAGGAGATAGTCATGTCAGAAGCAATTACTTCGAAAAACGCCACAAACAACGCCATCGAGTTCGTTTTGTCGGCATCTGATAGTTATATTGAGACTTTGAGCGTCCAAGAGATCGACTTGCAGCCCGGGCTGTTGGAGTTGGTGATCAGGACTCAGTTGATGAGCGCTAAAAACCCGGCGGAAAAGCGGGTGAAGTCCAGGATATGCATTGAGCGCTCCAGATTGATTGAGCTTCACCAGGGTATTGGCCAGTTCTTGCATTCAACTGGTAAATTCAAAAGAAATTTAAATTTAACAAGAGGCAAGGTAAATGGCTAAGAAATCATCGAAAAAAGTTTCTTATTTGAGTGGCATTGGAGTGTATGGTTTTGACCGGCTGGAGCCGGTCATCCTTGCGGCTCTAGTGACTGAAGATCCAATGTTACTTATCGGTGCTTCCGGCACTGGAAAGACCTTTCTCTTAAACAGTTTGTCTGAAGCCCTCATGCTCGAACATCGGCATTACAACGCAAGCCTGATTTCTTTTGATGATCTTGTAGGCTTTCCCTACCCGGATCAGGACAACGGTGGCGTTAAGTTTCTGGAGACACCTGCCACCGTGTGGGCCGCTGAATCGGTGCTCATTGATGAAATCAGTCGTTGTAAACCTGAACATCAGAACAGATTGTTCTCCCTTGTACATGAACGTCGGATTCAGGGTATTTCGTTGCCGAAATTGCGTTTTCGCTGGGCAGCAATGAACCCATGCAGCAACGATCAGGCCGGCGTGGAGGATTATTCGGGCTCCGAGCCACTTGACCCAGCTCTGGCAGATCGCTTTGCTCTATTTATACGTGCTGCCGATTGGGGCGAATTGAGTAATGATGAAAGACTTAAGGTAGCAGATCCATCCGGTGAAGGAATGATCGCTGACGACAAGGGTGTTCTCAAAAACTGCATCGAACAATGGCGAAAGGATTTTCGAACTCGGGTCGAAGCATGTCCCGAAACAGTCTTGATTTACGCAGCCACTGCCGTATCGGCTCTTAATTCTGCTAACGTTCGAATTTCGCCGAGACGTTCGAGACTACTAACTCGAAGTCTATTGGCAGCTTCAATTGTTGCTGGAAACTCGTCCGACCGTCTTTTCCGAATTATCCTTGAGTCAAGCATTCCACAGGTATGTTGGGGAGTTGAGCCAAGTATCGAGTCCGTTTCAGCGGCGCACCGAGTGGCTTGGGATACGGCAGCTCAAACGGCGAATCGTTGGCTTCATACTTTCATGTCAGAGAAATCATTAGCAGGAAAGCTGGCAATTCTCATCGATCAGTGCACTTCGCCTGATGCAGGAAGTCAGGCTATCGCCCAACTTATTGCTTCAGAACCACGAGAGCGCTCGACAGCTTTTGCCTTCGCAATTTATCCAGCTGCGGTAATTAATAAATTGCCCGTGGGGGCTGAAGGCGTCAATGATCTTGGGAAAGTTGCCTCGCCTTACCTGTCGACCGATGGCGAAATCGGATGGCAGGAGCGGTTGGATAAAAAAGGTACGCAGCACCCCGATTTCACTAAGTATGCTCAAACACTTGTCGGTTTGTCTGGAGGGCGGGGTGAGCGGGCGAAACAGTTCTTTAGTGCCTGTCTTGTCGAAAAGCTGGTGTTAGCCAACCCTGGTGAAATTGAGGTTCAAATCAATTCTTGCGTTGACCTACTAAGGGAACGCGGACTGACATGATTCAAACGTCTGTTTTCGAGTACCGTGTTCCATTTCCCGTCCATGCCAATACAGGCGGACCGGGTAGTCGAACACGGACGGAACACATTGCATCAAGCCTTCTAGGTCGAGATGATGGTGCTATTCGGTGTCCGAGAATCATCCGGCTAGGACTGAAATTTAAGCCGAGATCTAATCCGCTAAATGTACTCGGCACATTACTCAAGGCAAATGGATACTCCAGTCCTGAGGACCTTAGATATGAGTTTGTTATTCCTGCGAGTCGCTTGATATGCAGGCCATGTAAAGAGGAATCTTTTCGAATCGATGTAGCGTCTTGCGATCCCCGACTTGTACTTGAGCAGGCACTATTGCTTGGCTTATGCACAGCTCAATTGTTTGATCCTTCACGACCGGTACTTTGGACCGGATCTAGCGTTACTCGTGCTCTAGAACTGTTCGATCCATCGGGGTTTTACGCATGAACGAGCAGCGCTTTAAGAATCTTCTCCAAGAGTTAATTGACGAAAATCCTTTTGCAATCCGTGCTACGCTGAAGATTTTGAATACAGAGTTTACAGAAGCAGTGGCTACTTTAGCCGTTACTTGCGAGGATAGGCCTAAGCTTCTTGTGAATCTAGCCTTCGTATCGAAGCACTGTAAAACAGATAACCAAGCCAAAGCAGTTATCTGCCATGAATTTCTCCATATCTTGTTGCGTCATACTGAACAGCGAGGACAGCTAACAACGGCAAGACATATTGCCTTCGATGCTGTCATCAATGCCATCATTCATCGGCAATACGGTAGCGACTACTCGGACATGATGGCGAATTACTACAAGGATTCACATGACCTGCGAAAGCTCCTTCGCCCGATGAACAAGAGGGAGCAAGACTGGTTTGACAATCATCACTATTCCAAAATGAAGTTACCACAGTGGGTAACTGCTTGGAACGGACTTTACAGCGGAAAACTGGTGGCTGATGACATTGAGTCTTTGGCTGAAAGTCTGGCAGTCGATGCGTCAAAAGTACGTAACGGAAGAAAAGGATCGCCTACAGAAACAGGGCGAATTTTTTCGTCAGGGCCATTTACGCTTCAAGACGGCGTTACAGACGATTTCAGTGATCTTCTGGGTAATCACGATGAATTAGGCAATCCACTTGCTGGTGAATTGACGGATGCTCTTGAACGTTCGCTGAAAGAAATGAATGGCACTGGCATATGGCGTTCTCCTAAAAACCGCGGTGTGGGTGCAAATCCCTACGAAGCGCTGTTCAATGCACAGAATGATTCAATGGCCAAGTGGCAAAGAAAAACTCTTGAAGTGCTTCGCAAACACCTGATTCCGGATCGACGCTCAAAAGCTATTCGTTACGAAGAGAGGGAATACCGTATTCCTGTTCTATCTCCGAAAGACCGTCGTGCCTTTTTACGTTCGACATGGGACACGTTTCTTCCGGAAGCAACCTGGAGCAATCGTCTAACAAAGCGTGAAGGATCTGCCCATGTTTATCTGGATGTTTCCGGATCTATGAATGCTGAAATGCCTCAGGTCATTGCATTACTAGGTCGGCTTTCAAGCTACATTCTGCGGCCGTTCTGGGCGTTCAGCGACGAAGTGTCCCCGGCCGTGATTGAGCGAGGACAGCTAAAGACGAATACCACCGGCGGCACCAGTATGGCCTGCGTTTTGGAGCACATTGCAAAAACTCGCCCGCTGGCGGCTGTTGTAGTTACTGATGGCTATATCGAAAAATTGGATAAACGTATAGTCAGCAAAATTGCGAATACCAAACTCCACATCTTGCTGACGCGGGATGGTAGCCCGTCCGAACTCAAACGAGCAGGTCTGACATATACACAGCTGGATAGGGTGCCCTCATGATTCGAATCAGTGAAATGGTGCTACTTGGTCATCCAGACAAGTTTTGTGATCAGGTCGCAGACGCCATCATTTCTGAATGTATGGCGATTGATAGTGACAGCTATGCTCAAATTGAAGTCTCGGTTTGGTCTGATCAGGTTTGGCTGTCCGGTGGCATTTGCACGCGCAAGCCACTCAGTAAATCATTGAAAGAAATCGTAGTCGAAACCGGCATCGCGATTGGATATATGCCGGATAGTCACATCGATGCCAATCGTTATCAAATTACCGATACGGTCTGCCACCAAGTTGGCGATCCGACTCAATGGTCGCGGTATGTAAATGACCAAGGAATCATCATAGGGTGGGCGGGTTATGACAAAAAGACTCATTTCCTTCCGCCAGAGCATTTCCTTGCACATTTAATGCGCGACGCTCTGGTCGATTCCTGCGCCTCGGGCTATCTAAAGAACCAGGGGCCTGACGGCAAATTGATTGTTCGTATGCGGGAAGAAGGTAACTTTTGGACACTAGAACACATTCTGGTCACTCTTCAGCAGCAGACGTCACTGAGTTTCATGGATCTATGTCAAACGATAGCATTAGTGATTGCTGAAACCTACGAGCGACTTCAGGATAATGACTCGAGATGGATCGCTCCCTGGCGCGATGTTAATCTCCTCATAAATCCCAATGGTCCCTTGATCAGTGGCGGCAGCGATGGCGATAATGGTCAGACAGGTCGAAAACTCGTCGTCGACTACTATGGCCCGCGTATCCCTATCGGAGGAGGTGCTCTGTCAGGTAAGCACATGGGACACATTGATCGAGTTGCCGCTTATGCAGCGCGCAGTGCAGCTTTGGCTGCAGTAAATTCTGGTGCAGAAGAATGCCTAGTTCGATTAACTTATGCCCCCAATATACTTGATCCTCTCGATATTACTTACGAAATGATAGGAAACGGAGTCAGACAATCACCAGCATTTTTCAATCATCAAGCAATGACGGATCGTTTTCCTGGAAATCTAATTACTAGAAACTTGGGTAGGGGCAATCACTTTTTCGATTTGTCGCTTCCCTGGAATCAGTGAAGAGTATTTACCAAGTTTTTAAGCAAGTAACTCAAAGGGAATCGTTATGAGTCTGACCATAGAACAAGCCCTGAGGGCCTATGCGACCATGATGAACACATTAGATGCCTCATGTTTGGAACCGTTACTTGCTGACGACTTTCATTACTCATCGCAATGGGTGTTCGCCGAAATTGAATCTAAAAATGCATACCTTGAGTACATCTTGCCAAAGCTGGATGCGATCCGAAAATCGGGGTCGGTGGTATGGGCGGAAATGGGCTCGCTAGATCGCGAAATTCCGGGGCCATGCGTCGTAATGGCTCAAAACGAAAAGGACAATCTGGTTGCTGTAGTTCTGGCAAAGGTCGAGGATGGAAAGATCAAGCGCTTCGATCTCTGTGGTGCACCTTCACCCCACTCCGCAAAAAGAACAGGGGACTACCCTGGTATGAAAGAAAACTAAATCCATTAGCAAGCCTAAGCAAATGCTCTTGCCTCAAGCCCGTACGAGAAAACTTAAGAAGGAGCTTAATGTGTCTAACCGTATGAAGCAAAAAGCTACGCGCATTTCAGCCAAAGTTGTGCTTTTGCATCGCGAAGCGTTCTCAATGGTTGACGATTGGATTGACCATATTGAGGTTCGCAGATCTGCAGGAGCAAATTTTGCCGTATGGGGTAATAAGTACGGCGAAAACCCAATGACTGGACGGCAGCAGTGGGGAGAGTGGGAAAAGGTCAAGGGTCTCAAAAGCCCAATGGCTATCTTCAAGGCCATAGAAGACATGGCAGAGTTCTTAAGTGTTGATGTTGAATGGGCAAAAGCAATCCCCCTTATTGCTTCCATTGATTGGCTGACGGCAGCTGTAATTGCACATCAAAAGGGTTACGAAATCCCATCGCTACCGGAGATTGATGTCTTGCTTAATCAGCGGTCATTACGCCCTTTTGGTCCTGTAAAGATTGGTGCGATATGGGGCTATGACATGCATGAATTTGACCTCCCGCTTATGCGATGGATTCGTGTGCTTAATGGAGATACATGGTCTGCTGAAAAGCGTTATTGGTATGAAGGACAGCGCTTCAAAGGAAATTGGTCATTTGACGGACTCGGCTCTCTTTCAGTTGGCTATGGCGACGGCGGGCAAGGTTGGCAGGGCAATTTATCGGGTCTAGACATGATTGACGGACCAAAAATTGACGAGGTCGATCTGGCCAAGCTCACTTTGAGTGCCGTCAAACCGAAAAAGATTAAGAACCGTATAGCGAACACATGACAAAGTCCTCATTGCTTGGCAACGCAGATGTGCTCGACTTTGCGCCAGAGACTTACTGGGAAGAGCTTGGTTCTGATCTGGGTAAAGACTTAAACGAATATGAAAGACGAGAGAAGGCAGCTATTTCAACTGGTGATTGGTCGAATATAAGACTTCCTGCCGTGCGATTTGGATTTGAAGGTGGGAATTATCTGCCGAAGTTTTTGAATTGCGAAGTCGAGATAGCCCGCCTGGCACTCGAATCAACAACGTGGGATGTCAAAAGCATAAGAGCAAGGCCCACCAGTCGCAGAATAACGTATCGAGTTGTCGATGAATATAACAATAAATATTCATTCAGGCCAAAAACCACTCGGCGACCTTTATCGATGCGGCAACTGGTCGATTTGATTGAAGGGCTGAATGTTGACGGAGTGTCATCCTCTCCCGCTGCATTGAGAGCAGATCAAACGGCGGACGACGCTAATGAAATTCGGCAATTGGAAACATTCGTCACCGTAAGTTCTGATTTTTACCCATCCTTGGAGGCGTGGTATTCATATGAAGCAGAACGCTGGGCAGAGGATCAACTCTCGGAATTGTCGCGGAAAAGAAACTTGAAAAATCATCAAAGTAGTTGATGGAGACCCGACATGATCAACGATGACCATCTATACCTTGATCGCCCCCAGTTGGCGGCACGTGGCTGGACCAGAACCCTTATGGAGCGGTTTCTGCAGAGCCCGGATCGGTGGGCAACAGTCGATCACTGGAAGAACTACACCGGCAAGGCCACTTATTTTATCGAAAAAGTCATTGCTGCAGAGCAACTTGCGGAGTTCAAGATGGCCTTTCAAGTATCGATAGTTCGTAGGAAACTGACTCAGCGCGAGGTTAGAGCTGCGATGAAAGAGCGGGCTCGGGTTGATGCTGAGTATCGCGAGTGGATCAAGACAGTTGGGCCGCAAGATGTTGAAATCATGATTCTGATCGACGAGTTAGCCACTGAGTTCGAGGCAGCCCGAGCAATGGGTTATAGGACTCCGCACAAGTGAACTTGCTCCCATCAATCAGCTGATTTTCAGATTCCTTGTCCCAAAGTTCAGTGTTGTGAAAGTTCGAGGTTATTAATGGATCCATCCGAATTTTTTTTGAAATATTATTCAAAAGTACTGGTTGCACCTTTTCATGATGCATCTTTTTACTCGCCAGACTTATCAAAACTCCTCGAACTTGGATTTGGAGATAAAACATCCATTCCAAAATTACGAAGCTGCGCCATCAGCATGACGCTCTTTTTAGGCAGTCGTGCTGTTCGTGAAGCAGCGATTATGAATTTTGGTCAGGGTTTTCAATCAATTGAAGCGATAACGTCAGTTGCAATCAAGGCTGAGGTTCTTGCTGATGCAATTATTGAAGAAGCTCGAACAAAAGTAATCAGCCCATCATTACCGTTATATGTTGATAAATCATATTTTTCTAAATGGAAAGACCGTTATCACCAATGCGCCCAAGAATATAAGCAAGGTGAGCTTCGTCAAGCAACCGTATTGACATGCTACAGGCAGTGTACTTTTTCATATGGAAATGAATATGCAGTTATTGCTGCTGAAGAGAAAATATTAGATCAAGTCGTTTCAATTTACGACATCTATTTAGGCGCACTCAGGAATTTGCATGGGCAAGAAATTCTTAACTAATTTTAAAATCTTGCATTCAAATCAATATCTTTTTCTCGACTTTGATGGAGTGCTTCACTCCACCACTTCAGCTATTGAAGATCTATTTTGTAAAGCATCTCTTTTAAACGATTTGCTTTCTGAACGTCCATGCAATGTTGTTATCTCATCAAGTTGGCGTTTTAATTCGGATTTAAATAATTTGAAAAGCAAACTCCCTCTACCACTAGCGAAACTTGTAGTGGGTAAAACAGGACCACCAGAGATTGGGCGTTGGCCAAGGTTCTCTGAAATAAAACAGTATTTAAAAACTCATCGGCCACTTGCAGACTGGCGCGCGCTAGATGATGCTTTTCTTGAATTCCCAAAAGAATGCCCAGAATTGATTTTGTGCCATCCAAAACACGGTGTCACTGAAAAGGAAATAGGAAGCCTTGAAGCTTGGCTGAAAAGCTAACTACTTTTTAAAAATATTCCAATTTTGCCGTACCTAAGTTCGAATACTGAATAAGGGTCGAACAGCTAAAGATGATCAGAAAGCACTTTTACTAAAGTCTCTCAGTGCCAGTTGCACCTGCATCCTTGCCATCTCGGCTATACCTAAATTTGGCAGAACATTGGCAACTAGATGCGCGATGGCTTCGTTGAGGATCACTTGGCGCCTAATAGGTATGCGGGCTGTGCTGAAATCTTTCAGGTATTCGTCTATCTCGTAAGCCGCTTTTCCAAGTTGAAAGCTGGCATGCCGCAAACATTTTTTAGCTTCATCCCGCACGCGTCTAGCCTCTTGCGCTTTTAGCTCAGCCATTTCTTCATGTTCATCCATTGCCACCGCCCTATTTGTTGCTGTGACAACAGTTTTGTTTCAAACTCCAAAATGGGCAACCGAAAAATACATACTATGCGTTTGAACCCATAAGGTCTTTTAAACGGAAAAGCAACTATGTCACTTGAACAAATGCGTAAGCTACTGATAGCTAAAGATCCTGAATTAGCGACTCAAGCCACCAAGCTCCGGGCGGATGCATCCATTTATCCGCATTGGGAGATGGCGCCAAACGCAACAGCAACAATTCGCTTTCTTCCTGATGGAGACACTGACAACCCTTTTTTTGGGTTGAACGTGATGTCATAAAACTTCAATTTCAAGGCATAAAAGGCAAACCAGAAATTAAACACGTACAAGTTCAAGTGCCTTGCATGGAAATGTATGCAGGAGAATGTCCCGTACTCCAAGTGGTGCGGACATGGATGAAAGA
>Ga0214919_10007943_pt1 | contig 14177 bp, 13 predicted proteins | sample LL1503_MetaG_FD_177994 | JGI IMG/M metagenome (GOLD analysis project Ga0214919, IMG submission 177994) | Freshwater microbial communities from Lake Lanier, Atlanta, Georgia, United States - LL-1503 | ecosystem: Environmental > Aquatic > Freshwater > Lake | place: USA: Georgia | collected...
ATAGATGCTAATTTCTTTTTAATATCCAATATAGCAGATTTTGTTTGATAATATTGTTTTTCTATGTCAGTAGTATCCGCTCCTGCAGCTGCGTTCATTTGATCTTTTAATTTTGACAATCTAACATCCAATCTTTTTAATTCTTGTTTGTTAGTATCTATTTCTTTCATTCCGCCTTCTTCTAAAGTTTCTTCTTTTACTTCTTCTTGTTTTTCAATCTTTTTAGCTATGTCATGTGCTTTAGTTATCGTAGATTTCTTTAAAGGTGGTTTATCACCTGTAGCTTTCATAGCAGCGGCCATACCAATAGCATAAGCGTTCTTAGGTTCTTCTACTACTGTTTCTTCTGGCACAAATTCTTCTGCTTCAACATAACCTTTTGCTTTATAGTCTGCTAATTTTTCTTTTGGTATTCTTATTACTTTTTCTTTATTACCTGGTGCAGCTACTAATGTAGTTTTTTTTTCTTTATCTATTTCTTTTTTAATCCAACTAGTATCCATTACTTCATTTTTAGTATATAATTTTTTATTGACAGGTTTATTTTCTAAACTAGGAGATATATCTTGTGAAGTTGCTTCATTTTTAGCATTGTATGCTTTATCTACTCTATTAAAAAATGATTTTTTTTCAGCATCAGTCATTGATGCGATAGATTTTCCTGTTTTTTCCAATTCTTTTTTAAAGAATGCTTGATAGTCATCTCTTAATCTGATTGCTACTTCTGATAAACTTCCTGGTTTAATTTCTAAATATCTTGTCATTATTCTTTTCCTTTTACTTTTTTCGCTAAATCACTATCAGCTCCACCCCACGTGCCTGATGATTTAGTTACGAAACTGTTAACTCTCGCCAATGCCCATTGTACTTGTGTAGCTCCTGGTCTATGGCCACCTTTCCATGCTGCCATTCCTCTATCATATACTTGTTTTAATATAGAATAAGGCATGCCTGATTTGTCTGCTTTATTTTTTACTGCCGCAATAGATTCAATATATAATCTTTTTTGTTCTCTGATAGTTTCTTCAGGTACACAATTGGGTACCATTTTTTTGCCTTTCTTTTTAAGGCCTACTTGTTTGTATCCTGTCCAACAAGCTTCTTCTACTTTTTCAACTGGTTTTTTTTCTAGTTTGTCTATTTGAATATAGTAATCTGGTCTTTCGTCTATGTGAGCAAGTGCTATTTTCTCAGCAACCTTTTCATCTTTAGTATGTTCTTTTTCAATCTCAATACCTTTTTCTAGTTGTTTCTTTAATACTTCAATATCTACATTATGTTTCTTAGCACTATCTTCTAAACTAGGAACTGGTTTTAATTCTACTTCTTCTTTTAATGAAGATATATATTTACTTAAATCATTATTTTTTCCAAATGCCAAAGGTTTATACGCTGCGGTTGAAATTGAACTTATGTTTTTAGGTTTATGATGCCATTCACCATATCTATCTATTTCAATAACACCATGTTTTGGATGTGTAAGGGTAGCTCCGTAAGTTTTACTATTTAAATTCCAACCAAGTTTTTTATATAAATCTTCTAAACTATCTTCTGTTAATTTAATTTCTTCTTTTTTTACAGAAAAATTAATTTGCATATATTCTTCATCACTATCTATTTCAACGTCTTGATCAAAATTTGGTTTATAATTTATACCTTTTTTATTTAACATTTTAACAATATTATTATATTCATCTTTTACATCATCTTCATCTTGTATTGTAGGATCAAATTCTTTTACAAAAGATATATTTTTTCCATCATCTTCAATATTTAAATCATCAAATCCAACTTCTGCAGCGGTATTTTTTAAATCTTTTACCATATCGACTTTTTCAGGCTTAGATTCGGGTTTTGATCCTTTATCGTCAGCTTTTGTTTGTTGATCTTTTGGTAATGTTTGTAATTTTCCATTCACAGATTTGTGAGTTACTATTTTATCTTTACCATAACGGCCAAAACCATAATATTCCAATCCTTGTTTTTTTGCTTGATCTGATATTTTTTCTTCGTTTGCTTCTGTAATTTCATTTTCTTCAGGTAAATATTCTTTAATTACGTAATCTAATTTTAAATATTTTTCTAAATCTTTTTTATCTATTGTGATTTCTTTCTGATCGCCTTTTATTGAAATCATTTTTAATTTAGTTGCTTTAGAAGGATCTACAGCTTCGGCCATATTTTCTAAACCTGGAACTTTTACATTTGTTATTTTAACACCTTTAAATTTTCTTTGAGTTATCTTTGAAGCAGCAACTGCTGATACAAAAGGTATTAAAGCATCTTTTAATTTTTGCAATGAACCATCATCTAATTTGTTTAGTATGTTTGATAATTGGTTTGCTCTTGCTGTGCTTATTTGTTTACCTTTAAGAGGGTCAAATTCTTTTTTAAGCAGAGCAATTTGAGCATCATTAAATTCTTTTAATTCTGTTTGTTCACCTAAAACTTTTTTAACTAATGCTGGATTTAATTTCAACTCTTTTGCTATATCATCAGCTGTTTTACCATCTTGTTGCATTTGGTAAATTTTTTCAAAAGTTGTTTCGGTCAAATCTATAGATTCATTTAATTTAGGACTATATTTTAAATAGTCATGTACAGTTGTGATGTAATCACAAGCGTTTGTAATTTTTGATTGCACCCAAGCAGGTAATGGATTACCATCTTCTGGTGTTCCTTCTAACATAGCAGACGTAGCTAATGCTCTATCTGCAATTGTTTCTAATTCACCACGAGCCATTGATATTTCGTGATCTGAAGTTTCTTTTTCTAATGCTTCTCTTACTTTTTTATAAGCGTTTTTTGATTCTGTAATAAAACTCATATTATACCTTTTTGGTGTAATCTTTGAAAGACATCATTTTTTGTTTAACTTCGTCAATCTTAAACTGGTAATTATCACCATATCTTTCTCTATATTTATCTATTGTCTCATTTGAACCAGCCCATTCTTCTATATCTTGCATGGATACTTTTTTATCGTTTGGCTCCCACTTAGCACACCAGTATGTTGGTCTTACTTTAGCGTGAAATAAACTACAATAATTACCTTCATATTTACTGCCATATTCACAATTATAACAGTTTTGTTCTTTCGGTACTTCTTTTGAATTTGCTGGCATATATTTTGATGGTAATACATTTGGTATTTTTTCACCATCAGGATATGATCTACTTTGTGTTACCAACTCGTTATTATCTTCTTTGTTACTAGGCGTATATGTTGTGCCTTTATAATTGGAGTCGTAACCAGGTTCTCCTGGTGTTGTTTTAGATGTATGTTGAGCATAATCGTGTCCTATATCATAGGCTTCTTTTTTTTCAGTTGTCATGTTAAATCTCGATTGTAAATTTATTTTTAATTCACCAAACATTTTTTTAAATTTTTGTGTGTGAACGCTAGGTTTTGTTTTTACTTTTTCGTCGCCAGGAGCAGGTTCATATCCTGGTTTTGTTGTATCTTGTTTTCTAAAATGTGCTGCTCTTTTTTCTTTATCGGATTTAGATAAATCTTTATAATATTTTTTAGGTTGAGTTCCTGGTTTTTTACTCACATCTTTATCTTGCGGTAAACTATCTGTATGTCCTGCTTTTTCATTCATACTAGAAACAGCTTTAAATCCGTAATCTACATCTAAATTATATTCTCTTACCATTACTTCTCTATCTGCGGCAATAGGAATACAATCCCAAATCCATGATTTGTGTAAATTGTTATTTGTATCTTCTAATACAATATAATTTGTTCCTCGTCTTATTACTTTTCCTTTTACATCTAAATTGACGTTATGTACTTGTTCGCCAATATTGAATATCATTTCTCTAATATATAAATCTCTTACTTGTTGTGATTCAAATTCTTTTAAAGTTTTAAGTGTTTCTATTGGTTCTAATTCTGCAGCCAAACTAACTGATAACCCCATACCTTTTCTAACATCAAAAAATAATTCGTTCTTTTGTTTCTCTGTTAGGTTGCCTGGTACTCCTCTTTTGAAATTTTTTAAATCACCTCTTTTTACATATTCTCTTAATTTACTTGCACTCATTCCTGTTACGCCTTCTTCATCAGGATCTCTTTCACCAGCAGATACTACATTTATTTTTTCAAAGTTATAAAACCCATGTCTGTTTCTTTCACCATTATATTTGTTTAGTATAGTATCAAATTCTCTTACCCTATCACTACCCACAACCATAGTTACATTTGTATAACCTAAACTATAAATTTTTGTTGCTAGTTCTAATACCATATTCGTAGGCATTACTAATATATGACTAGCATAAGGTTTAAATATTGTTTGCATCCATTTTAATTTGTCTGATGGTGATAATGGATTTTTTACTGCGTCTTGTGATCTACTTAAAAATATTTTATATTCTGATCCTAAACTTGCAACTTTTTGTAATAATTTTTCATGGCCTATTGTTGGTGGATTAAATCTACCAAAAGTAAATGCAATAGATTTATTAACTCCTTCTGTTTTGATAGAACGTATTTCTGCGTCTGTTATTTTACCATCATCTAATATATCTTTTAGTTGATGATATAATCTTAGATAATGATATTTTTCTAACATCTTATAAATAACATTTTTAGGTAATAAATTTTTTTTACCAAAAGTTTTTATTTCTTCTGGTGTCATATCAGTAGCAAAAGCATCTCGTCTATCTTTTAATACTGTATTACCAATATCAACCAATTGTTTTATGTCATCTTCTATCTGATCCATCTTATCATTAATAATTTCTTGTAAATGTAAAACATCATCAGGATTTAATTCTGTTAATTCTTTATAATCTATAATATCTCTTTTTAATTCTCCTTCTACTACATCTATTTCTTTTACTTTCTTTTCAAAATCTGCCGCATATCTTTCAGCATCAAATTTAAATTCTTTTGGTTTTCTTATCCAAGTATTATTTTTAATATCAAACACACCATCGGCCATTTTATCATTTGTTTCTTTTACATTAGGATCTGTAATGATGTAATAATTAATTGGATGTTTAGTTCCAGGAATTAATTTTCCATTAATACCTCTTAATTCATGTGATAATTTTATTCTAACTGCTTCTCTATCAGCAGGAGATATATCAAATAAAACGTTAATATCTAAGTCAGCATCATCTCTATAATTCTTTGTAATAATAGAACCAACTAAACTATATTTTTTAATAGGATAAAGTTTTTCAAATTCTTTTAATTGATCATTAATAATATTTAATACAGATTGTTTTAATTTTGGATTTTCTGTATCAGCATTATCAAATATATCTTTAGCATATGTGCGTCTAGGTATGTCTATAATTGCTTCTTTTATTAATTTAAACATCTTTTCTCCTTGCTATTCTTTCTTTGGCCATCCATCTTTTTGCAATATAACTTTTTATAGGAGTATTTAAAAATCTTCTGACAATAGAATTTACTTTATTCATGGTTACTGTAACTAATTCTTGTTCTGATCTACTGTTGTCGACCACTATAAAATTTTCCATACCAAAAAAATTTTGAAATTTACCTATATTATTTTGTACTCCTTGCCATGATGTTTTTGTAATATATTCAGGCACAACTCTTTCTCTTTTAGAGTTTCTTTCCAATGCAACTTCTAAACTTGTATTTACAAATATCATATAACAATCATAACCTAATTGTTTTAATTGACTTGCTTGATTGTGTATTACATTAAAATCTCTACCTGTAGAATCTATCACTAAACCTAATCTTCCTTTGATATAAAGAGATGCTTGGTTTTCTGCTCTTGCTTTTGCTTGTGTTCTTAACATGTCTCTAAAATATTGTTCTTCGTCAGGTAGTGTTAAAGATAATCCAGCATCTCTTAAACTTTTTTCAAAAAATGTATCTGAATTTACAAACTTTAATCCTGAACCTGTAAATATATTTCTACTAACAAATGATTTTCCAGAGCCTGGCCCACCTGCTAAAAAGAAAGCCTTAAATATGCCTGGGTCATATAAGCCTTCTGAAAGTATTTGTTCAAATGATTTCATTAATTATGCTCCTGCCAATTTAATGATCCAACGGCATCATCATTGTTAGATGTTGCTTTAATTGCGATTGTAAATATATCGCCTGTTGCGCTGCCTAAACTTCTTCCTAATTGTAGAGAATGATCGTATTGTGAAAAATCTATACTTTGGGCTGATCCTGTTACGCTACCTACAAAAATTCCTTGCATCATTAAATTTCCACCTGTTAATGCTGTAGCAGATAAGTCATATTCAATTAAACTATCATTTCCTAATGATGTCCAACTTGCGTTTGTTAAACTAGTAACATTGTTATATATTTTATATTGAAATGCGGCTTGTTGTAAACCATAAAAGTTTGCTGCTTTTGGTATCACTACACCGTCTGTTCTTCCACTTTTTAATCTTATACTTATTAAAGGTGTATCACTAGTGTTTGAAATATTTTTACCTGTAATATCTGTAGATACGCTTCTTGAAATAGAAACTGTATTATAGCCTCCTTCACTCATCACACTAGAACAAATTTGTTTTAATGTAGATGATGAAGATGTTGCGTCTGTATTTGTAATTTCACATCTTAAAGGTAAAGTAGCCGTTGTCATATAAGTTGTAGATATTAAATTTGCGTGATGAAATACGTGTACAGGTATAAATTGGCCATTAATAACAAATCCAACTCTAACGGAACCAACACCCAACCATTCAAAATCCATCCATAATATTTGTGATTTTGTTAAATCTAAAGTATAACTTGAAACTCCAGATCCATCTAGTGTATCAATATTCCAATTTCCTTGTATAACTCTAGTATTAATTACACTACCTGTAACTTTGCTTCTCTTAACTATATAAACATTACTATTTTCTTGTTCTAAATAAAAACCATTATCTGTTCCAAAATAACCTACTCTTTGTCTAAGATAAGTTTTTGGACTATTCATACAAAACGTATTTAAAACCAATAATGATTTTCCTGGCTGATAACTAAAAATTCTTTTTGTTTCTCTTATGATACTATCACCACTTGAAGAACCTACGGTTAAATCCATAAGTCCTTCATTTGCATTATGAGTATAAGAGGAATTGCCAGAGTTATCTGTTTCACTTGTTGACCATTTTTCGGTATTATCATAATATCTAAAAGATGAATCAAAAAGTGTAAATGGTTCTGATACTCTCAATCTGCCAAAAGCGTCATTTGTTGTAGATGTTCCAGCTGATGGACCTATTGATTGAGAAAATGTTACAGGAAAAGGATTTTCTTTTGTAACTACTTCGCCATTTTTATTGGCAATCATAGGTACTTCAAAGACGGTTCTATCGTGTCCTGTAGGTCCGAATGTTTGTGTATCTTTTCTAAAATTTGCCATTAATCTTCTACTTTTGCTCCTGCTCTCCACTGTCTGCATGACCAATAGTTTGCTTTCCATTTAGGACCTGGATTATCACACCCATGTCTTGCTCTAAATGATTTACGTCTTGCAGGATCATCTCTTTTAATTTCCATATTTGGATCTCCAAAGTTTACTTTAACAACATTACCTTTGTCGTTCTTAACGTAAACTGAAAACTTTTTAGGACCACCTGGTGTTCTATGAGGTTTATTTAAAGTAACTTTCTTACCCTCATGTTCTACTTCTTCTTCTAAAAGTTCTTCCCATTCCATCGCTTCGCATATTGCATCTATTTTTTCGTAATCTTTAAATGATTTCATATTATCCTTTCAGCCAATCTTTGGCTATTGTAAAATTTGCTCTGCTAAATTCTAATCTATCAACTAGTTTAACAGCACCCTTAACTCTATCTACTGCAACATATCCTTCTGGATTTGTTACTTTAAATCCATCTGGCGTTCTTATAAACTGGCCAATACTTTGTATTTGATTCATTTTTCTTATTAGAAAATTTTTTGCTCGTTGTAATGATATCCAACTTGCAATTGCAAAGTATAATGCTTGTTTATTGCTATCAATAAAGTCTAAACCACCATCTCTTATTTTTCTATATTTGTTTTTTGTTTCTTCTTTTACTACACTGTCAACTTCCTGTTGTAACATGTTATTATAATATGTTCTAAAGAAATCAACTAGTTCTTTTACCTTGGCCATATCGCCTTGTGAATTTCTAATGTAATGATTGAAAAATGTTTTAAGTTTAAAACCTACTGCTAAAGGATCTGCAACATTAAGTATGTCTAACATTGGTGCCGCTTTTTGTAATGATCCTTCTGCCATTGCAATGATATTATCAAACTGAGACATTTCTGATTTATTAAATGTAGCTGCACCTGATGTATCTTTATATGTTGCATCTGTAATAAAAACAGAAGATGATTTAGGGAAACCTGCAACACTTCCAAAACTTGCTGAAAGATGTTTGATATCTTTACCTGAATACATTGTGTGAAATACTATACCTAATCTTGCACGTGCAACTTTTTGTCCTATTGTACTATTAACCGGTACTGCATATGTGATTGTATTAGGTGTGAATGTATAATATTCTTTTTCATCTATTGTTGTAGTCTTAACATCACCTTTAGTAAATAAAAGATCGCCTTGCAAAATTCCAGTGATGCCTAATTTAGATAACTCTCTTAAACAAACAATAAGTTTCTGTGCTAAAACTCCATCATGGTTTTTCATAATGTCGCCTGTAGAATAATTGATTTTTGGATTTACGTTAAATAAAGATTTGGTTGCTACAAAAAATTTACCATTTTCTGGATTAATTCCACAGATAACTGCTGGCGCACCGTCCCATTTAACTGTTACGTTAAGTCGGCCGCCCACATTACCTGTAAGCATTTTTTTGATTGACTTTAAAAAATTGACTGCATTACGACCACCTTTTGAACCTTGGTCTATAATACTATCTTCTAAATGTTCTAAATGGGTATTAGTACCCTTTGTTACGAATCCTTTAAAACTAAACATTTCTCTCTCATTGTTCCCATAAACAAAATCACACAATCCATTTAATATATCAATTTTATTATACTATATTATTTATAAAAAGTCAAGTCTTTATTAATATATTTTAATGAAGAAGCCATTACTATCACTTATTTTTTTAGCACCGTTTATCATTTTGTTCATAATAGCAGATAAATTTTTTTCATTTTTTACAAAAAAGTGCATTATTTTTAAACCTTGAATTTTCATACACATATTTTTAGCAATCTCAATATTTGATTTTGAAGTTTGAATTAGTTTAACATAATCTTTATATTTTAAAAATCTTTCAGTAAAAACTTTTGAATTTTTAATAACTGTTTCATACATATTGTAAGTTTCTTTAATTTTAGTTTCATCAAAATTTTCAAATGGTTTAGGTGTACCAAAATATTTTATACTATCAATTCTTGCATCCTTATATTGAGCCAATACATTATCAATAATAGATGTACTAATTTTACCTAAACGACCTCCTGTAAGTGTTCCATCGGATGTAATTTCAGTTTGTGCAACACCATAACTATGAGGAAAACCTCTAACTTGTAAAAGAATTTGTTTTCCCGTATCAACATTTTTAAATGTAAATAATCCTATTTCTTTACCTTCGGCAGTTAAATTACAATTAAATTTTTCTATTTTAATATTGTAATCCGATACTTTGGTTTTGCCTGGTATGTTGTTATAATCTACTGATGCTTTTTCTGTAATTAATTGTTTGAGAGAAATAGGATAAAGAATTTTTTTTTCATATAATTTATAAAGTTTATCATTAAATATATTAACTAATCCATCTTTAATTTCATAAGTTTTTACTATTTTTTTTAAATCGTCAGTTACTTTATTTCTTGCTAATTTATTAATAATATAAATGTCTGCTGGATTCCAAGAATCTTTTGATAGTTTTGCTTTTCTCAAAAATAATGTAATAGTATTTGTAAAATCTGATTTATCAGTAGCATCGTGTATTATGTCAAAATTATTTAAAGAACCTACAATTTTATTAACTGCTGGGCGTGTATATTGAAAAGTTAAAAGCCAATCGGCAAAAGCTTCTGGATTATTTACAAATATTGATTGTCCAGTATCTCTAGCATTTTTAATATCTTTTCGTAAAGACATTACTGTGGCTAACTCACCGGCATCTGATAATTGTTTGCCTAAAGCATTTCTTGATGTACCACCCATACCTGAAAATGGAGATTTATCAATATCTATAAATCTAAAAGATTTTTTACCGTCAGTAAATATAGAAACGTGATTATTATTAACTAAAAGTATTTTTGTATATTTTTGAACATCTGTTTGTACTTTTTCTAAATTATCAATATCTTTAGTTTTTTTAAATAAGTAAGACTTGCCATCACTTACTTTGATTTTAATGCCTTTTTTAATTTTTGCTACAATTGATGCAATGTATTTTGGTTTGGATAAATCTGCTTTGCTAAATAACGCCATTCATATATTTATAAATGACTATTTAATGTTGTCGCAAAGAAATTTAGGTATACCACCGTTTCGTTGCCATTGGCGGTTTGTATTTTGAAACTTAACTAAATCTTCTATATCTTCCTCAAAAAAAGATTGTCTTATTATAGTACCTGTAGGTTGTTCAATGGCCTGCCATAAAATAGTTTTACCTTTTTTAATCATCTTTTTTTCATAAGATAATTGTTCAGATAGATAACCTGGTCTTTTATCACTTTTATGAAACTTTACCTTTTGTCTTTTCATATTTTAAAATCCGAAAACTTATCGTAACTTGTTTTTACAATTACTTCTTTTTGATTACTATCTACAATGTTTTGTGCATTGTTAGATACATCATATAACTTCATCTTAGCTCTATCTACTCCAATAATAAAGGCACGATTTATAGATGGATCGTTATAACGATTCTTTAATTGTTTAATTTTCATTTGACCTAGTGCTTCTAATTCTTCATTTGATATTAATGCAAACATAAAATCGGCCGTTGCTGGAAGACCAAACGATTCTGAAGTATCTTCTAATCCTATATCTGTACTTACAAATCCTGTTCTTGTTGTTTGTGTTGCACTGAATATTGGTACATTAAACTCTACGGCCAATCCTCTTAATTCTTCTGCAATAGCTTTAATAAAGAAATATGATGATATATTGCCACCTTTAAATCTACTACTAGAACATATATTTAAATAATCAACAAAGATAACATTTGGTCTAAAAGATTTCTTTAATGCAAGTTCGTTAAGTAATGCTCTAAAATGGCCAGCGTGTGCTGATGCTGTAGGATATTCTTTTATAATTAATTTACCAGCAGTCTTATTTCTAATCTTAGTAATCTTATCATCATACAGCTGTCTAGGCATACTGTGTAAATCGTCCATAGTTACATCTAATAGATTGGCATCAATACGTTCGGCAATTCTTTCTTCCGCCATTTCTAAAGTAATATACAATACATTTAAACCTTGTGTAAGAAACGCACTAGCACAATGACACATAAACAAAGATTTACCAACACCTGTGCCTGCTAATGCTATGTTTAAAGTTTTAGGTGGTACACCACCTTTTGTAATACGATTCATATAAGATAAATCAAATTGATATTTCTTTTCTTTAGTATGATAAAAATCAAATCTTCTAGTGGCATCTTCTATATAATCGTGGCCAATATGATTATCAAAAGAAACGGCCAATGCGTCTGCAAGAATACCAGGTATTGCTTCAGGTGTAAGTCTAGGGTCTTTTTTATCTAATATTTTAATACCAGTTAATACTGCGTTATGTACTGCTCTATCTTTACAAAATTTTTCTGTAGTATCTAACAACCATTGTAGATCAACCTTTTCTTCATTTAAAGAAGCTATTAATTCTTTAATTACATTAAATTCTCCCTCATTTATATCTTTTCTTTGACCAAGTTCTATGAGTAATGCTTCTTTTGTAGGAATATTTTTGTATTTGTTTACAAAGGTATCTATTTCCCTAAACAATATTCTTTCAGGACGTGTTGTAAAGTAATCTTCTTTACAAAAAGGTAAGGCCTTTCTGGTAAATGCTTCATTAAATATGAAATTACGTAGTACTGTAATCTCTATTCGTTCATTATTTAAATTCAACTTTTCCATCTGTCAATTGTTTTTCTAATAGTTCTACTAATATATCACCAATATAATTAATAAATTCTTGATTATTTGTATCTATATTGTCTGGATTTTTAATAATATCATAATCAAATTTCATTGGCAACGATCCATCAGGTTTTTCATCTTTAGCAAAAGCCACTTTGCCATACTTATAGACAATACCCAAATACTTGTCCTCAATTAACTTGATACAAGTAAAGTCATCTCCTTCTTTTTGTACAAAAAGATATTTTATTTTATTCTGCTCCGTAGAGGAACTTTTTCTTTGTTGCTTCATCTATCTGTTTCAATATTTCCTTTGTAAAATATTTTTCAGGTTCATCATTGATTGATTTACCAAACACTTTTGCACCATCTGGTAGTTCATATCTAGTTGATACTTTTTTGAATATGCCTTCTTCTTCAGCAATTTCTAACAAACCATAATATCTGTCTAAACCAGATTTGTATGTTAGTCTTACATCTATTTGAGCATTTTCTTTTGTTAACCTTGACTTATAGTTTTTACAGTGGATAATATTACCAATCACTTCGTTGTCGGCATCTTTTTCTTTTCTTTTGCCTAGATAGATGATTGATGAGGCTGCGTATTTAAGACCAGAACCACCACCCATTTCTTTTTGTGGATACATAGAACCTATTACGTCATATGTGTGGTTGGTCATTATCATTGGAACTTTTGCCTTACCAAGTTTCAATGTTAAAACTCTAAATGTAGATTTGACAATTTGTGATCTTGTCATATCTCTTGTTTCTTTTCCTTCTGCTGTATCTTCCATTTCTTTAGTTGTAGATAACATACCTAAACTATCTAATACAAACATTAAAGGTTTTCTTTTATCTTCTGGTTGTTCTAAATATTTGTCTAAAATTTTAATTGATTGATTTCTAAATTCTTGTACTGTAGCAACTGGAACAATTACCATTCTTGTAGCATCTACGCCACGTGATACGATCATTTCTTTTGAGATTGCACTTTCAGATTCAAAATAAATTACTCCTGCATCTTTATTTTTATCTAAAAAGTTTTTACAAATTCCTAAAGCAAAAAATGTTTTGCCTGTTGCTGCTTCACCAGCGATTGCTGTAATTTTATTACTTGGCAAGCCACCAAAAATACTACCTGATAATAATGCGTTGAAAGAATATGAACCTGTATCTATAAAACTTGTTACGTCAGCACTGTCAACACCCTCACTTACAAGTGTTGCATACTCATTGCCTACATCTTTAATTATGTCTTTTAAAAAATTGCTCATATTCACTATACTCCTTTTCACTATAAATTAATGTATATTTAATATTTTCATTATATAACATTTCCTTTAAATTGTCAAGTTCTTTAGGAGAAAAGTTAGGCGATATTAAATAAGGTGGGTTCTGAAATCTGTTGTGTATTATTATTTGCATATTTATTCATTGTATCTTTTTTTAATCTTATAGGTTTCAATTCAGTTTCTCTATTTAAAAACTTATAGTCTAATTTAACTACATCAAAATCTGCTTGTAGTTTATCTGCAATTTTATAAGGGTCAAATTCTGAACAGCTGTAAACATCAAACTGCATAATACCAGGATCCGTTTCGTCCCAAACGTGCATTGCTATATGGCTTGTTTCAATAACGGCCACACCTGTAATACCTCTATTGCCTATTGTGTTACAATACTTAACGTAAGGTCCCATTAAAACTTTCATATCAATAAAAGATATGAAATCTTTTAACCAATTTGTTAATTGTTCTTCGTTTTTAGGTGGGTTTTTCACTTCGGCTCTAATAATTAAATGTTTGTGTATTAATAGTTTATTCTGTTCCATCTCTCTCTTAATTAAATTTTATTCTTCACCTCAAATCAATATATATAAAGTTATTTATATAAATTATTTTTTTATCGTATGATCTGTAACGAAGAATTTTTGGTCCAGATTTCAAGTTCATTTCGTATTCTATTTTCTTTTTTTAAAGTTTCATAACGAACGGCCGCTTTCTTTCTCCACCATTCTATAATACTTTCAAGTTCAAATTTATCATAAGTATCGTCCTTAATAATAGTATTTGTCTTGCCATTTACTATATCAATATAATTCTTAATACCA
>Ga0214919_10007944_pt1 | contig 14176 bp, 17 predicted proteins | sample LL1503_MetaG_FD_177994 | JGI IMG/M metagenome (GOLD analysis project Ga0214919, IMG submission 177994) | Freshwater microbial communities from Lake Lanier, Atlanta, Georgia, United States - LL-1503 | ecosystem: Environmental > Aquatic > Freshwater > Lake | place: USA: Georgia | collected...
CCTGCTGCAAGCCCCATGTTTAGTAGGTTTGTCGCATTTAGGATACATTTTTGAGTCCCCTGCGTCTACCAATTTCACCACCCGGGCAGTGTGCAGCGACGCCGCAGATTATGGCATAGGCGCTTTTGCTGCCTGTCCCTTTCTAGTCGCGTGCCGATCCTTTGCGCCGGAAATAGTGTTAGGAACGTTGCTTTGGCCAGACGTACGATAAGCGATGCATAGCGAGTAAGCGGGTCAGTTTTTAGGTTCAAACCCAACCCTGCCGCCACACGTCGGCGTCTTGCAGGTTGCGCCATGGGATGACCTGGGTTTCCTTGGAAAACACGGATTCGATTTCCACCAATTCAACAGGATCGGTAGGCAACTCTGGTTGGATCATCCGGCTGACAAGAAAGTGCTTTTGCTTGGCCACGGGCGTCACGGCAGTCCATTTGCTCAGTAGCAGTTTCTTGGGGTTCAGGGGATTCATGGTCGGTGCTGTCGGTTTCGCTGGCTAAGGCTGCCAAGTATCGCTTGCGGGCCAAACGGGCGAAAGGTCAAAGTAAGCTTAATCCCGGCGGACGGGTTTGCATTGCCTAAAGTGCAGCGACACATACAACCGTGCTTACTAGTGCAAGATGGCCTTGGCTTGGGCCGCATAGCTATGGTATGTTGTTGCTATGCTTTCGTGCTTTTCCAAATTTTTGAAATGTAAAAAATGTACATCAATGCCGATTACAGCAAACGGGTGGTGATGAACCACCATGATTTATTTTGGGTTCCCAGCCCTGAGTCAGGCGTGGAGAGGCGAATGCTTGAGCGCACCGGTGATGAGGTCGCAAAAGCAACTTCTATCGTTCGCTATCAACCTGGGTCTAAGTTTCAAACCCATACCCATGACTTTGGCGAAGAGATATTGGTGCTGGATGGAGTATTCAGCGATGAGGCTGGCGACTATCCCGCTGGTACCTACATCATGAATCCGCCTGGCTCTTCCCATGCACCCTATAGCAAAACCGGCTGCATTCTTTTTGTAAAGTTACGCCACCTTGGCCCGGATCAAGTACAGCGAGAAGTGCTAAATACTGAAACTGCCCCTTGGTATCCAGGTATGGTGCCCGGTCTGAATGTGATGCCACTGATGCGACAGGGCAGTGGATCGACCTTAGTAAAGTGGGCACCTCAAACCTATTTCAGCCCGCACAGACACCATGGCGGGGAAGAGATCTTTGTAGTGGATGGCGTGTTTGAAGATGAGTATGGGCGCTACCCTGCCGGCTCATGGATCAGAAGCCCGCACATGAGCGCGCACCAGCCCTTCAGCAAAGAGGGCTGCACTATCTTTGTGAAGACAGGGCATCTTTTGAATTGATTGAAATGAAGTGTTTATCGAGCGCATTTTGGCGTCCGCATGCCCGACAAAATCAAAACCCGCAGCCACTTTATGCGGCGGGAAGTCCAGATTCCAATGATGGTGCCTGCAAAGCGGGAGATTACAGTAGAGCAACGTGCCAGACATCCGCCTCGCAAGTGTCGGATTTCTCTCAATGGACCTCGGAAAATTTCAACACCTGAGCAGCGGCCAGCGAAGCCAAGGACTATCACACAGGCCGAGACGCACCGGTCTGCGACACAGATGTTTGAAGGGTATCCGCACCTCACCGTCTTTCCAGGGATGGGATGGCGGTGATGGAGATATTGCCGATGTCTGGGATGTGATTGTGTTGGAGGTGTTCAAGGAGCCGTCTGAATGGTCAAGACGCTGAGCGAACCATCGAAATTACCGTATTTATTCATATGGACAAACTATGACGCGACCGCTTTATTGTCCGGCCTGAGGCAGCCCAACGCCATAGCCACCAAACTGTCCAATAGGGCGGGTGAATCCAGCTGGCCCGGAAGGTCTTCCAGCATCGAGCGAAGTACACTGCGCAAGCCTTGGCCGAGTAAATAGGCAGCTAGTTTCGGGTGCGGGGTGGAGATTTCATCGCGGTATATTTGCAACAGGGGCAGCCAGGTGGCTTCGGTGAATTCCGTTTTATTTTGGTAGGGGCCGCGCCACATACCTAAATGTAAAGCGTTGTGGTAGCGCAAATGAAACACCTGGTTTAATTTGAATAGCCGCAATTCGACACGAATAATATTAGCCAATATTTCGCGTAAGGCGGTAGCCAAAGGCATGCCCACCAATCGCACTTGCATTAATCGCAATTGCTCAGATTCTTCATCCAAAACGCGCTCATATAACAAGGCCAAGATGGCGTCTTTGTTGGGGAAATATTGATAGATAGACCCCACCGCTGCGCCAGATAATTCTGCGATGCGGGTCACTGTCAAGGCCTCTTCGCCACCTTCGTCCAGGATGCGCAGGCTCGCTTGGGCCACCGCTTCCACCAGGGCGCGTGAGCGCGACTGGTTCGGGCGCTTGCGCAGCGGGGGCAGTTCTTTGGGCGAGGCCCACTCCGCAGCTGGTGGCAACTTAGTTGACTTAGACATGGAAATGCGAGCGCTTTGGACCTAGATTATGGGAAAACAGAAATTCATCAATTAAATCATTGACTTAGGTGGTGTAGTTCCAGCCGCAAAAAGCGACTGGCGCGAAGGGGGGCGGATTCCTACACTTTGGCTGCTCGCATCTATAGATTGCACCACAAATTCGGTTTGAATTTAATTTGGAGATTGTCCGTGACTACAAGCTTTACTGTTCGCCCGCTCGGGCCTGCGATCGGCGCAGAAATTCTGGACCTCGACCTTAGCGCGGGGTTTTCGCTGGAAATGCTGCAAAGTCTGGAGGCCACGCTTGTAAAACACGAGGCCATATTGCTGCATGTGCCTGACTTAACTCCCGAGCAGCAAATGGTGCTAGCGCAATATTTTGGCGAACCCGAAGTGCATACCTTTTACCCCAACCTGGGAAAAGGGTTCGAGGAAATTACCATTATTGATTCGAAATTAGGTGACCGGGCTGATATGTGGCACCACGACGAGACCTTCTTGCCAAGCCCGCCCATCGTGACCATGACCCATGCCAAAATATTGCCGCCCAGTGGCGGTGATACCTGCTGGATCAGTATGACCACCGCCTACGACGCCTTATCACCGCGCATGAAGGCTTATTTGGATGGCCTATCTGCCTGGCACGATATGAACTGCCCGATGACCGCGGCATTGCGTCATAACGCGGTGACCCATGAAAGATATTTGCAGGTGATCAATATGGCCAAGCGCCATTTGCACCCGATGGTATTGACACACCCGATTTCGGGAAGAAAAGCCCTGTATATCAGCCCAACCTATACCACCCATATTGAGGGTATTGATCCGGCCGAGAGCAATGCGATTCTTGCCTACCTACATGCGCATTGCCAGCACGTCAAGTTTGTACATCGTCATCGCTGGCGGGTGGGCGACATGATGATTTGGGATAACCGCAGCGTTATTCACCACGCTATTTTGGATTACCAACCGCACCAGCGTCGTATGCATCGCGCCTCGGTCTTTGCGCGCGGGGAACACACCCAATAAGGGGCAAGGAAATACCGCCATGAAAAACGACATTAATCGCCAATTGCTGGCGCAATATGCCCCTCGGCCCGGTAGGCGGCCCTTGCTGCCAGAACTTACGCCCCAGCAGCAAGTGGCCTTGTTATGTCGGGTATTGCATCGTGAGGGTTATAACGATCATATTGCCGGGCATATCACTGTGAAACAAGAGGACGGCAGTTTCTTGGCCAACCCCTGGGAGTTGACTTGGGCGGAGCTCACTGCGTCGGACATTCTGCGCCTAGATCCTCAGGGAAAAGTTATCGAAGGCGATTGGAACATCACGCCTGCAATTAATCTCCATGTGGATGTGCATTTAGCCCGCCATGATGTGGAGGTGGTTATTCATAACCACCCCGCTTGGGGATCGGTTTGGTCTGCCGTGCACCGCATCCCACCGATTTACGACCAAACTTCGGCCTTGGTCGATACCGATCCGATCCTGTACGACGAATACGGCGGTACGGTGGAGGACGGTGCCTTGGGTCGCGCCGCTGCGGCCTCGCTTGGGCAAGAAAAGTGGGCTTTATTAGCCAACCACGGAGTATTGTTGGTGGCCAATGGTATTCGGCAGGCGCACCTGCGTGCCATTACCTTGGAGTGGCGCTGCCGCATGGCTTGGCGCGTGGAAATGCTGGGCGGCGGCATGCCCCTATCAGCCAGCGTTGCGGCCAACACCGGCCAGCGAACCGACGCCAACGGGTTTCCATTTTTATGGGAAGCCATGGCACGTGAGGAAATTCGACGGGATCCCTCGGTTTTGTCTTAAACGCTGCGCGGATGCGCCGTCACGCGAATACGCATTGGGGGAATGGGATTAAGGCGGTCGGCGTTGCCACCGCAGGCATCCGAATGCTTGTAGATATGCAGGTTGAGAAATTGGGCGCTCAAATCGCCATGGGCTCTTGATGTGCCACTAAGGTATAGCCGGACCTTGCGTTCTTGCCACAAAAAATTCTTTCTCCTGACCAATCTATCGAGCTTCGAATTTTCTATGATGGCCATAGCTTGGATCGGTGCTTGGATTTTCAATCAGAAAACCTCCGGTCAGTGGTAGCCCGCGTTAAAAGATGAGCGAGAACAGCGGATTGAGTCTAAGGCGACTGCTGCGACCTGTCCTGTTTTGTTGGTCGGTACGATCGTAGTAGGGTTTGTTCTGCCAATTAGTGCGAACAAATGGGAAACTATGGACGCCACCTTTTTCTTTGCTGTGCTTGCCGAAATAACGCATTGTGTTTTAGTTATTCATGTCTATCATAGGGGCATCCGTCACTAAGCGCCGATTGTTAAATCAGGTACAAATCTTACGATTTTTGTCCGATGGGATGACACAAACGGTAGATTGCACGGTGATGACTTCTGAGGTTTTCGGAAAACCGCTAGAGGAGGTTTTTTACTGGGACGCGCGCAGCGAAAAGGAATAGCCCTCTTTGCCACGCAACAAGGGAACAATTGACGCTGGCGATACACGCTGGACGCTGCCATTGGTCTGTTGCGAATCTCGCCGCAAACCTCACGAGCAGCATTTTCTACTTCGATTTAGGGCTAATGCATGAAGTTTCTCTCTGTTCAAAATGTTGCGAAAACACTTTTTATCTTTTTCTTTCCAATGCTGGGAATGGTTGCCCAGGCTACAGAAATATCTGAAACTAAACCCCCGCTCGCTGAGCCGGACGCCGCGGTGGTCGGATTCCTGTTGGCAGCTGCCGCAAAGGACTTTGGATTATCCGGTTCTCCCCACGCTGTTGACATTCGGCAGGCCCGGGTCGGACGCATGCCTGACGGGGCCGGAAACTATATTTACTTGCTTTGCGGAAAATTTCTACCAGCAGACAAACAGAGCGCAAAAATATGGGTTTCCTTCGCAACCATTGCAACTGTCGACTACGAACAATGGCTAGGCCGACAGGCGGACTCCTATTGCATGCAGCGACAGATTAAGTGGTACAAAACTGATCAATCCAAAGTGCTTTTGACGCGGATACTAGAGCAAGCTGGCTCCGGCAAAACCGCACCCTGATGTATGAAAACAAGAGCAGCGCTCGAAGGGCCTTTCCGCCTAGGATGCCTGCAAATGGGAAGCTCAGGCCGGGTCGCGCAACGGTACGCAAAATGCGCTGCGTGTACAAGGTGAAGCGCGGCTTTAAACTTTGATTATTTGAAAACATCAACATCATTGGTATGCGACAACTACCCATTCTGACGCAAAGACTTGAACTTCACCATATCGATGCACCACATTTGATCACGCTGTTTGAGACCCAGGACGATGTCCCGGCATTAAGCGATTTGGATATTCGAAACCCGCACCGCGTCCTGGTCGATTCGGCGGGACCTTTGCACTGGCGGGTTCCCCAGGTTAAGAAAGATCCTTCGGTCAATAAATGGTTTATTCGATGGATTGTGTTGCGCGAAAACAGATACATTATTGGCAGCATGAGTTTCCACGGCCCTCCCGATGAAAGCGGCATGTTGGAAATTGGCTTGGGTATTGAGCCGACCTATCAAAACCAAGGTTTTGCAAAAGAGGCGCTGCTTGGAATGTGGCAATGGGCCTTGGTGTCACCCGAGGTGAAACGCTTGCGCTATACCGTGAGCCCGGCCAATTTACCCTCTGTTGCGCTGATTCGGCACTTTCAATTTCCCTTGGTCGGCAGCCAAATTGACGAAGTCGATGGGGTGGAAGAAATTTATGAGATGGAACGGGAGCACTTTATTGCGCGATGGTCTGGTATCTGAGCTTGCGTTGCAATCAGGGAATTTTTTGGAATTTTGAATCCAAAAGGCCATCACAACCCGTCTAAAGCGTTTTCAATGACAGGAGTACGCCGCATGGACTTTGGAACTACGCTCAAACATCTCGTCCCCTTTATCGTGCCGATATTGGCGCTATGCATCCCCATAGCTGCGATTTTCGTGCGACATGCGGAGCGGATCAACCGAAATAATAATTTGCATCAAACCATTCGATTGCTTTCAGAAAGAGGTGCCGATCTGCCCCCAGAGCTTTTGCAAGCGGCAATTACAGAGCCGCACTCGCCCTTGGAACCAAAGCCATGGTCGCAAGCAGCCCAATTACGCGCTGGAATTATCAATGTGTGCATTGGCATTGGATTGATGATCTTATTTAGCGCCATGCGATTAGACCAAAGTGTGCCAGAGTGGCTTTGGGTCATTGGCGCAATTCCCCTGGTCATCGGTATTGCGTTTTTTATTATCTGGTACATCGAAAGCAGAAATAAACCGCTCTGAACTGATGCTTAATCCATCGCGGGTGATGTGCTCTCAAGACACGTCGGATGAAGACTTGGTCCGCATGGTGGCGAATCACTCTGATAAAACGGCGTTTGAATTACTGGTGAAGAGGCATCAGGCGCGATTGCGCCTTTATCTGCGTGGGTTAACTGGTACTGATGCAGCCGCAGACGATTTGGCGCAAGAAACGTTTTTCAAAGTATTTCGTGCCATTCCAAAATTTGAATTCCAATCCAGTTTCAAAACCTGGTTGATGGCTGTTGCAAGAAATACATTTCTCGATTACGTACGATTAGCCGGTAATCGGTCTCAGGCGTCAAATAATGGCGACGCGTATTTGTTTTATGCTCAATTAAGCCAAGCTGATACTGCATCCTTAGACGCGCCGATGTTGGCAATTGATCTCAATAAAGCCTTAACGCTGCTGAGCGCAGCTGAGCGGGAGGTCATTGTGCATTGCTATTTTGCCGACCTCACGATGACTGAAACGGCCTTCATCCTCGGTATGCCCTTGGGAACCGTGAAGACCCATTCCCACAGGGCACTTGCCAAACTGCGCAGTCAAATGTCGGCCTGGGATGTCGCCCGAACCAAATAAGGAGTTTTTCATGTCCCACACTAACGAGGAACTATTTGAACAGTGGCTCAAAGCGCATATCGCAGCCGCCTTGCCCCAGGACGAGGGTTTTTCAAATAAGGTCATGAGGCCAATTTGTCATCCCCCAGCCGCCGTGGCCGCGCGCCCCGAATGGACAGCTCTGTCCTGGGGCGTGGGGGTGGTGGCTTTTGCGACGCTGTTTATTGAAAATTTTAGGGATATCGACGCAGGCGCTCTGTCCTGGCAAGTTGGGAAATGTATGCTGCTATTTCTCGGTTTGATGGCGTCGAGTTGGCAATGGCAACGCACAGTCACTCTATGACCAAGGCGGTGCGATGCGCATTGCACTGTGCTGCTGTCGCCGTAATTACTTACTTGCACTGATAGTTTCAGATGCCATCCGTTGCAGCGATGCCGCAATACTAGGTGAAATACCCAGTTCCGCAGCGACCGCGTCTCCCGATCCCAGCGTCGTGGGGTTCAATCCTGTGACTGTTCCAAAAAGGACCAAAGCGGCAAGATAAGAGCCATAGACGCTGGGGTGCGTGCGGTCTATCCACCACAGATCCACCGGGTTCCCACCTGCATCGTAGGTGCCTTGGGCGTTATAAAACCCAGTTCCCTTCGCCAGATTGTTGTCAACAGTGCGTTGGAATGCTTCGCCAACCGGCGCGATGCCTTTAATCTTGGTGTTCGATGCTGCTAAGGCCTTGAATGCATCGCGCATGTCATTGGTCATGTCCCGCAAGTTATCGGTGGTTTGGGCCTTGCTCGTGTAAAAAAGGTTGTTTTGGCCGGTGACTGCGCTGCCGTTGCTACCGCTTGAACAGGTCAGATCTACTTTAGGCGCTCCATTCATTGTTGTGAGGTCGGCGGCCGTACACAGATGGGGCTCCACCATGTCCGGTCGTGCCCAGGTTTGGTAGAGGTAAACGCGGGCATCCGGATTTGCGTTGGCATTGGTCGGAATATCGCGGGTGGTCGTGCAATTGCCTGCGCTGAGGCCGGGCCCTGGAGTGGCTGCAGTGGTTGCCGCCGTGCAATTGGTTAAGCCGCCAAAAATATCGGCCTCGGTTGTGACCCCGCCTTTGCCCACAGTGACATAGTCAACAATTTTGTTGACATAGGTCCGCCATGAAACCGGATTACCGTTTTTGGCTTTGGCCGGAGAAAGTGGCTCATCACTTTGTCCCTGCAGCACCACTACATTCCATTTTTGAGAAGCGATATTGGCACGCATATCCCAATCAGCATTCGCGGTATTTAGGAAATGTCCGCGCATCGTGGCTGCGTTGCGCGCCGACATGGATACGTTGTAGCGCAAGCCTGCAATATCTGTAAATTTCTTGAAAATACCGGGAACGCCGCCCCAAGGATGGGGTTCAAAACAACCCACGCCCGATTGCACGCAGGGGGAGGGTGGTAGGCCGGTTCCCACAGGGTAGCTATTTCCGCCTGAAGGATTTTTATCATTAAAGGCAGTTGTTAAGTCGGAAATTGCCTTGGCGTTGTATTGCATAGCCGGGGCTATGCGCGCAAAGGTATAACTGTTGCCCACAAAAAGAATATTCACAGGCTCAGGAAACGACCCTACGGCGACCGGTGATGTTCCCCCGCCGCATGCCGCTAACAGCAGAATCGAAAGTGCGGTGGTAATTGCTAAATGTCTTTTCATGGGGCTTTGATGATGTGGTGCCTGTGATTTTCAGCACAAGCGATCTGATGGAGTAAATAACATCTTTAATTTGATCACGGATAAATGCGGCCCCGGCTAGAGGGAAACCCTAGTTTCCCCAATTGCTTTTGTGAAAGCCTTGGGCCTTTGATTACTGGTCAATTCGAATACGCATCTTATTTATCGCCCCCGCGACATAAAATCGAAGACAAATCAACTAAGCATATTTTGCAAAGGGAGCCAAGCTTATGACTATTTTCACATTCGCAAAAAAATTGTTTGCGCTGTGGGCGATCATCACGTCGATGGGGGCAATGGCGGAGTTAGCGCCGGCAAGAACCGATCCAGGCGGCATGCCCAAGGCGATATTGTGGGTCGGTCATAGCTTTTTTTACTACAACAACAGCATGCATAACCACTTCGGTCAGATTGTCCGCGAGGGCCTTGCCGGCCAAGGTGTACGCAGTACCTCGGTCACCATAGGCGGCGCAGGCCTAGATTGGCATGATATGGAATCACTGCTGCGGCCACAGGGTATCGGCCGATATTCTTTTATTGGTGACAATGAAATTATTTTCAATAAATCGGGTAAACAGTTTGATTCGGTCATCATGATGGACTGTAGTCAGTGCCCTGTTCACCCCCAGTTACAGCCGATATTCCATGAATACGCCAAGAAGCATTCACAAACCATACAACGCAATGGAATGCGGCCGATCTTATTTATGACATGGGCCTATAAAGATAAGCCTTCAATGACGCTTCCTTTGGCAGATGAATATACAAAAGCTGGAAATGAAAATGATGCCTTGGTTATTCCTGCAGGCTTGGCATTTGCCCTTGCGATTGCAAAGAGACCAGACCTGGAGCTTTACCAAGCCGATAAACGCCACCCTAGTTTGGCTGGTACCTATTTGGCAGCCTTGACGACGTTTTCCGCCTTGTACGGTAAATCCCCGCAGGGTATTCAATACGATGCAGGCCTTGGCAAAGAGACTGCGCGATTCCTTCAAGAAGTAGCTTGGGAATCAACCCAAACTTATTTCAAGCGCTAAATCCAAACCACCCGCTAACCGGTGGCTTGTTCCAATTCGGTGCAGGATCTAGGCGGGGTAAACCACTTGCAACGTACGCTGCCGATTTTTACGAATCCATGCGTAAACATTGCGCAACCTATGAACGAGAAACCAAGATCATCAGGGAACCAAGGTCAAGAACAGAAAACTGGCAAACAAAACCAGATGGATTGCACCCTGCATAACATTGGTGCGACCCGAACCTAACGTAATTGATCCAATCAAGAAAGTCAGCATCAGTAAGGTAAGGTCTTTGGAATGGAGGCCCAAGGTCAGCGGTAGCTTAAACACCACGCATGCAGCGACGACGATCGGAATGGTGAGGCCAATACTGGCCATCGCCGACCCGATAGTCAAATTCATACTGGTTTGTAATCGGTCAGCATTGGCTGCGCGTACAGCCGCCCAAGCCTCCGGCAAAAGCACGATAGCGGCGATCACAATGCCGGCAATTGCTTTGGGTGCATTCGCCAATTCAATGACCGAATATATCGAGGGCGACAGGAGTTTCGCGGAACCCACTACGCAGCTCAAAGAAATGAGTAACAAAAATAAGCTGAACACTGCTTTGTTTTTGGACGGTGGCGATGCATGCACTGACTCATCGGAGGCCGATTCCGTCGGAAGAAAATAGTCGCGGTGCCTCACGGTTTGAATAAATACAAATACGAGCCAAAGGCTCAACGAGGACATAGCGACAAATATCAATTGCGAATTCGTGTAGGTGCCTTCGGAGGAGCTGGTGGTGTACACCGGCATCACAAGCACCAAAACGCACATTGTTGCCAAAGCCGCAAATCCGGGGCCAGTGCCCTCGATCCGAAAAAATTGCTCTTTATGTCTGATACCACCCAATAGCAAACAAATACCCACCACACCATTGCAGGCAATCATTACCGTGGAATAAATAGTATCGCGGGCCAAAAGCGCATTGGATGCACCGGCCGAAAACATCACTGCCAAAATGAGTGCCGTCTCAATCACCGTGACGGCCAGCGCCAATATCAGCGTACCAAATGGTTCTCCGACCCGGTGCGCGATCAATTCCGCATGGTGCACACTGGCGATAACCGCTGCCATCAGGGTTAATGCAAGGCAAAGATCCTTGAGATAAAAATCGCCACCGATAAATATATACACCAGCAGCAATCCCAAAGCTGGTGGAATAATTTCAGGCCAATAGGTTTTGATTGCGTTGTACATTGTCCCAGTCTAATCAGTGGTGCGAAATACCTGGAAAATAGTATGGTATCGACTGCAATATTTAATTTACTCCGCCAGGCGTAGCGGATGCGAACTTCACAGTCTTTGCACAAACCACAGTCCGGCCAAGCCCACGGCAGCACCCACGCCCACAGGCCGCAGCCATTGCATGGCCCAGGCATTTCCCCAACGCGCAAACACGGCCAACAGCAGCGCGACACAGGCCGCTATGCCAAGCTGCACCAGCTCAATGCCCAGGTTAAAGCCTAGCAAGCTCCAGCCGAGCGTGTCCGGGTCTAAGCCGATTTCTTCCAAAGCCCAAGCGAAGCCCAGGCCGTGGACCAATGCGCAGGCAAATACCAGAGCCATTCTTTGCACCAGGGGGATGGTCACGCCCCGGCGCCTGGCGCGCTCGTCCAAGAGCGCCATCAGCACAATCGTCAGCGCGATGGCCGGCTCCGCCAGCGCGGGCGACACCGTCCATTGCCCTAGCACGCCCAAAGCCAGCGTCGTTGCGTGGCCCAGGGTGAAGGCGCTCAGCGTGATCACCAGCGCCGCCCAGCCCATGCCGGTGGCCAGCACTACCAGCAAAAACAGCAAATGGTCCGGCCCGTCCAGAATATGCCGTGCGCCTAGCACCATGTAGTCAGTCAATACAGCGCCGGCGCTGGGAAACAGTCGCTGTTGCTGGCGCGCTGCGCTAAAGACCATACTTTGACGCTGCAAGCTCGTGCCGTCCTCAGCTTGGCGTGTCACCGTTGCTTGTAGCGCGTGCGCGCCGCCGCCCGCCGGCCAAAAAGCCAAGCTCCAGTCGGTGGGCGCAATGCCAGGGCGCAATGCGAATTTGCCTACGACCGTGATGCTTGCTTGCGGGGGCCCCGACCCGGTGTGTGCATCAAATTGCACGAATACCGCTTGTAGTGCCAGCGCGCCCTGGGTGTCGCGCAGTTGTACGCGCTGAACAATCGCGTCTTGTACTTGTGCCTGGTGCGCGCGCAACTCGGTTAACGAAATGCTGCCGTCGCCATCATCGTCCAGCGCCAAGTCGGCCAAAGCTGGAGGTACGAGCGACAGCGCCATAAAAGCGCCGTCGCCTCGCAGATTCAGGCTGGCCCGGTCCAGCGCCATTACATGGCTGTGCGCAGCGGGCAAGGCGCACAGGCCCAGCAGCAGCGTGGCCAGCGTCGGGCGAAAAAAATGAATGCCTAACTTCAAACCAGCTTGCCCCGTACACAGCGCTGCAAATAGGGGTAGCTCTCGGTGGCTACATAGTAATACGTGCCTTTAGGGAACTCAGGGGTTACGCCGGTGCGCCCGTTGCATTCGTCCAAGTCACCGCCGTTACCCGCGCTGTAGGCCCAGTCTTGGCGGAAAGTGCCCAAGGGGAAAACGCTGGCCGTGGGGCGCAGACTGGATAACGTAGCCGCAGAATTGGGTTTGTAATTACCAGCCAATTTTTTGAGCGCTGAAGTGGCATCTGTTGCAACCGTATAGCCGTACTTGTAATAGATGGGGAAGCCGTCTGCCGCCCAGCCGATGATTTGCATTTTGTTGCCCATGGTGGTCGACTCGGTGCCGCCCAAAGCCTTGAAGACGCCGGTGGGCGCGCCATGGTAATGGTATTCGCCGGTGGGCTGCACATGGGCGTTGTTAAAGTCGGCGCCAAAATCGAAAGGGCTACCCGGCACGATAGCCTCTAGGCTCCAGTCGCCCCCACCCAAAAAAGTGCATTGGGTTGCGGCCGATGGAGTTCCCGGGCCCTGGGTGGCCGCCGAGGTGGCATTGTTTTGGCATCCGCCACCGGTGTTAGGGTCCAGTTTCACGCCGTTAAGTGCATAGCCGACGATGGGCACAGGTCTCACGGAATCGAGCGTTGGCGCCAATGGGCCCGACTGGTTGACGCTGTAGGGTGCAATGGTGTTGGGGTTGTTCGGGTTGGGGAAAGTGCCCACCGTGTGGTTGGGAATACCGTTGGAGACAATATTGCGCGTGGTGGCGGTGCACGACCAGCTAAATTGAAAGGACTTGCTGATATTGTCAGTGACCTGCGTGACCGTGCTGCCTGAGCCTTTGAGGTCACAAAGCACGCCAGCCGTATTGGCGCTGGTGTCGCTTCCCGCCGATGTGCTGCTGGTACCGGTGCCGCCACCGCCGCCACCCCCGCATGCCGCCAAAAGTAAGAACAAGGGCGCAGCAGCCAGTGCTTTTGCCACACCCGGATAGCGAAACCATATTGTCTTTGAATGGAACATAGAAGAAACCTCTTGTAAATTGTGAAATCAGCGCAATCCAATGCCGATCAAAGTATTTTTGCGTGGCGATGTAATCCATCATTGAGTGGATTAGTAAATTTCAGTAAAGTCCAAACACTCTTTTCCAAAGGCTAGCGTTATGCCAATCCAATTAGTTCAACCCAGTGATCTGTATGTTGATGCTTATTTGGCAACACTGGCGCGTGGCTGGGATCCGTCAAGCTTTCAAAAAACTGATGGGCCGCTGACCGCAGAGATTGAAGCAATAAATAAAAATCGAGCGAAGTTTTTCCAAAACAACCTTAATTTTACGGGTGGTGGCGAGGCCATTACCTTACCCGACGGTACGCGGGTGGAGCGCTTGCCCCAAATCACAAAATGGATGTGGGATGGCGAGTTTGTAGGAAAAATTCAATTCCGCTGGCAGCACAAAACAGTGGCCCTTCCGTCCACTTGTCTGGGCCATATCGGGTACGGCGTGGTGCCTTGGAAGCGTGGAAAAGGGTATGCCACGGCAGCCTTAAAACTATTGCTTGAAGAAATTCACTATTGCGGATTGCCCTATGTGGAGCTCAGCACGGCTGCGGACAATGTC
>Ga0214919_10007945_pt1 | contig 14175 bp, 12 predicted proteins | sample LL1503_MetaG_FD_177994 | JGI IMG/M metagenome (GOLD analysis project Ga0214919, IMG submission 177994) | Freshwater microbial communities from Lake Lanier, Atlanta, Georgia, United States - LL-1503 | ecosystem: Environmental > Aquatic > Freshwater > Lake | place: USA: Georgia | collected...
AAATGGATTTAGAGCGGTTATCTAAAGAACTCCACGGTGAAGTTTCACAAGAGCAGAACGAAAACGACGACGATCCATTTGCCGAGGGCAACTACATCGCACGTGCTTAACCCAACACCGTACGTAGCATCACTTCGAATCTACGAACCTCTTTCGGCATTCTCTCCTGCTGAAGTTCTGCGCTGGGAATCAATTCCAATCACCACAACCACAAGTAAAGATGAACAATCGCGTGCACTTCGCCGCACCATAATTACCGAACCACCCGCACTAAAACCAGATGGCGCACACATCTTGGAATGGGAAGGCAAACGTTATGTCTGCCCTTGGTCAACCGCCGCCCGAGTTTGGGCCGCCCTAGATGATTTCAAAAATTCAATGCCGCTGCCTGTTTCAAAATTCTTCGTGCCCGAAAATATCGAAGAAGCAATAAATATAAATTCCGAAATTATCGAAGACAAAGTTCCACACATCATCACCGAAACCTGGATGGTTCCACCACGTTGGTTCTCATTGTTCCAACCCGAAGATCGCCTGCGCGGCCAATCTGACGACGGCCCATTCACCGTAATGCGCACATCAATTTCAAATGCCAAAGCGCGTTGCATGTTCACGCATCAAGCAGTTGTATCCGCATTTGGTAACGGCCCCATCGAAGAAGAAATCGCAGACCTTCTCGAATGGATGTCGCTCTTCCACCCCGAATCAATTGTCGAAGTTGATTACGGTGGCCTTGCTGGTTTCCTAGAAAAAGTACTTATCGAAGCTGGCGAAGAAGGCTTAGAAGCCGACACATCAATCGAAGATATCCAACTATCCCTCACCGGCCTATCCACTGGCGATGGCGCAAAAGCGGGCGTGGGCTATGAGCGTTTAATATCAAGGTGGCGCAAGGTTTCAGCCTTCGAAGCCGCAACCTGATTGAGTTAGGATTGCCAAATGATCGGCGAACAAGAGGTTTTATTAACCGCAGCAGAGGTTGCAAAACTTTTTCGAGTCGGCCCAAAGACCATCAATCGCTGGGCAACCGAAGGCAGACTCACAATCATTAAGACCGCCGGTCGCCACTATCGATATAAGGAGTCAGAAGTAAAATTACTTCTTGAAAGTTTCACAACAAAAGCTAAACCAGAGAAACCAGAGAAAGAAGCGCCAACAAAATGAGCGAAGCCGATAAATCAAAGCCAGCTGCTAAGAAGGCAGATGCCGACAAACCTTTAGATGCCAAAGCTAAGATGTTAGAGGCGCTCGCCAAAAAGCAAGGCAAACACAACACCGGTGTTCAAGGTGGCCCAGCTTCAGGTTCAAAAGTTAATGCCGCAGCCGGTGCCAATGCACCAAAGATGTTCCGCCGTAAATCTGGCCCATCAGGCTCTGCTGGTTAATTAGAAACCAACTTTCAGGCAACCTATACAAATGGCGATTACCGACTTTCAATACTTTCTTCTATTTGTATTTACATTTGCAGTAGTCGGTTTTCTCACTCCAGTAATGCGAAAGATCGCAATCACAAATAAAATTTACGACGCCCCAACAGCGGCCCACAAAACCCATAAAGAGCCTGTCCCATATCTCGGTGGCGTCGCCATAATCATTGGCGTAGTTCTTATTTCTTACGGCGTCGCAATAGTCGATGGCTTCACCAGCAGAAATTTTCTTCTAATGACGTCAGTTCTTGCCCCAGCAATTATTCTCGGCGGTATTGGCTTGTGGGATGACATGCGAAATCTTCGCCCCGCCCCCCGCCTTGCTATTCAAACAGCCGCAGGTTTATTCACCGCCTGGATATTGATTTCCCAGAACACAATCGGCACACCAACAAATTCCACAATCATCGATGCCCTTATTACTTCATTCTGGGTAGTCGGCATCTGTAATTCGATCAACTTCTTTGACAATCTCGATGGCGGGGCAGCTGGCACAGTTGCAGTCACATCAAGTGCGCTCTTTATTCTTGGTTTCCAAGGTCATCAATTTATGATCGCAGCACTTTCCGCTGTAACAGCCGGTGCAACAATTGGTTTTCTCTTGTGGAACAAAAGCCCAGCACGTATTTATATGGGAGATGCCGGTGCACTTTTTCTTGGTGTTTTAATTGCAACCCTCACAATTCGTTTGCAACCAGACACCGAAGTTATGTGGACATCACTTGCCACACCAGTACTTCTTCTCGCCGTTCCAATTCTCGATACATCGGTTGCAGTCCTATCAAGAATCAAACGGGGTATCTCACCATTTCAAGGCGGCCACGATCATTTATCTCACCGCTTAATCCGCGGGGGACTTTCTCGTAAAACTGCCGCAATTTCTCTTTGGGCTCTCTCTGGTTTCTTTGCTCTTTGCGCAATTGCAATTCCAAGAACTTCACAAAACCTTGAACAAATTGTTGTCGCAATCGCCGCCCTAGTTTGGGCAGTTCTATTTATAAAGTTCTTTCAATCTGAAGATGCTTAAGGAAACCTTAATTTCCAAAGAATCTTAAGCTAATTTCTTTTTATAACCAGTTGGACATTTAGGGTTTTTGCCAGAAATCACAGCTACAGAATCACCTTTGATGCAAGTAATTTTTACAAGGGAGTTCGGTTTTATCGTAAAAGAAAAAGTGGCATCTTTGGGTGCAGTTATATCTGGATTGTCCGAAATTGCAGAAGCCTTAATCTTGCAATTGCCGCTCAAATAAAAAATTGCAGATGTTGAATTCTTTTTGATTCCGCAAATTTTGGGAGTCAAGGTCTTAAAAGTTATAGGCAGTAATTGCTCGGATGAAACATAATCCGCTAATTCCAAAGTCGCATCTTTAAGAAAGACTTCAGGAACTTGATCAATCAATATAGTGTCTTCTACGGGTTGAGTCTTGCTCGAGTTATCAATCGTTGGGAGAGGTGTAGGAGTTGGCTTATCTGAGGCGGTTGAATCGATCGTCCAAATTTTATCTTGTTGCGTCTGCCCCGGCTTCGCATTTGTTGCGCAATTAACTACATTTGCTTCACTGCCTTGGGCGTAACACATCATTGGAGCTCCAGCTACTTTCAAATAATCACTTGGTACGGTTCCAGGACCAAATGTTGTCAAGGAACCGACAAAATTGCCCGCATTGTTGAAAACTAGACCGCCGCTTTTTGCTACCGGAGAGAATTTATCAATTCCAATTGCCAAAGTTTCTTTACTAAAATATTTTATATGTGACTCCGCAAACTGAAGCCCAATCCCATCTAGGTAATAGGCAATATAAACCCAGCCGCCGATAGGAGGAATGAAATTATCAAAAAGGGGAAGAGTTGGAACTTTCACAGAGGTAGAAATTGAGGCAAAATCATAACCATCGTTATTCCATCGGAAGCATTCGCCCTTATATGTTTTATCTTTATAGTTAATTACAACTTCGCGATTATTGCCTCTTCTAAAGCACCCTTGAAGTGGATCATTATCCTTACTTATATATGAATTCTTAGTAACTATAAGCGAGTTAAAACCTGCATTTTGAAAATCACTTGAAAGATTAAAATTTCCAGCAAAACCAATTGAACTTGCTCCATTTGCACTAATAACTACCATTGCATCGGTAATTTTATTTTTCAAAGAGTCAAGATTTGCGGGAGGTCCTGAATATGGAGAGGCAGCTTGCGCAGGATTTAAATTAGAAAAGATAAATGTAATTGCAACAACCAGAACCAGTAGCTTTCTCATGACCATTAGATTAACCATTTTTTTGAGTGTATTTACCACTTCGCCCAACAACATTAAGAAACAAGAGTGGCTCGGGACAGGATCGAACTGTCGACCTCACGATTTTCAGTCGCGCGCTCGTACCAACTGAGCTACCGAGCCAATATGAAGTTGTACTAGTAATTCCTTTAATTAAAAAAATAATCAAAAAGAATAAAAGAAGAGAGTGTGTGGACACTCTCTTCTAGCGACCCAGACGAGACTTGAACTCGCGACCTCCGCCGTGACAGGGCGGCGCGCTAACCAACTGCGCTACTGGGCCTTTCCACATATCTCAGAACTTTTAGTTTGTTCATCCCCACTTGCGTGGCAACAAACGTTCTTCGACGTGCTTTCGTATAAGAAAGTTTGCAAGAATAAATTCTTACGTTCCTTCTTACCTAGTGCCCCCAACGGGGTTCGAACCCGTGTTACCGCCGTGAAAGGGCGATGTCCTAGGCCTCTAGACGATGGGGACGTTTTAAGGCAGACCGCAAGGGTATCGGACACAATCCCTAGGGCAAAACTCGATTAATTACGCAGTAATTTTCCGCGTTAATCAGTTAAGAAATAGCCCATTTTGTAGAAACGGAAACGCTGACATCTTGCTGACCCAAATCAATTTGGGTGGCACCAGCATCGCTCTTGGCTTGGACCATAGAGATTGGATACGAAGATGGGGCAGATGATTCTTGAAGATTAATAATCTTGCCGATCTTCACACCTAATAATTTGGCATAAGAACTAGCTTTTGCCTTTGCATTCTTAACTGCAGAAATTCGGGCTGCTTCAGTTGCCTTTGAATTGTCATAAACAAAAGGTGTGACACCATTTATATACAACGCATCACCGGCACTTGCAACAACGGCATCAACAATTTCGCCGGCCTTTGCTGCATTTCTAATTACAACTTCAAAGCTCTGTGTTGCTCTATACCCAGTCAAAACATTTCCTGCTTCTTGGGTGTAGTTATATTCGGGATAAACGGTCAAAGTTGTGCTTGCTAAATTCTTCTTATCAATTCCATTAGCCAAGATCGCAGTGCGGAACTTATCTGCGGCGATATTCGCAGTTGAAAGCGCATCTTTACTTACCTTTGCGATCGCAGATACAGAAGCATTCAAGCGAACCGCGTCAGGTGTCACCTTAACTGTGCCAATTGAACTAACGCTGATGTATCGAATGGGCGCAGCAGCTTCGGCAATTTGCATCCCAAGGGATGAAGCCAAAACCGTAAGTGCGGCAACAGCAATTACGCGGGTTTTCTTAGATGCAGATGTTTTCATGACCCAACTCTAAGGCAAGTTTCATTGGCGCTGCCCGCGAATAAGGTCAAAGTTTAATGAGAGAATTACCCCATGTTTTTATCGCAATGCTCGACCGATACAGTCAAGAACGCGGCACAAAGTATTGCCGCGGGCCACTTGGTCGCATTCCCAACTGAAACTGTTTACGGTCTTGGTGCGGACGCAACAAATGAAAGCGGCGTAGCAAAGATCTATAAAGCAAAGGGCCGCCCCGCAGATCATCCGCTGATTGTTCACATTGCTTCAATCGATGCCATGGGCGATTGGGCTGAAGATATAAGTGAATACGCAATTAATTTGGCACGTGATTTCTGGCCCGGGCCTATGACACTTGTATTTAACAGAAGTGAATTAGCGAAAGATTTCATCACGGGGAATCAAAATACTGTTGGCCTGCGTGTTCCAAATCAACCAATTGCCTTGGCCCTACTAAAAGAGTTTGAAAAACTAGGTGGAAAAGGAATCGCCGCCCCAAGTGCCAATCGCTTCGGTGCTGTTTCACCAACCACAGCACAAGCCGTTAAAGATGAATTAGAAAACTATTTAGATCAAGCAAGCGATGTGATTTTGGATGGTGGGCCATGCCAAGTCGGTGTCGAATCAACCATTATTGATTGCACATCAGATACGCCACAAATACTTCGCCTTGGCGCCATCACCAAAGACATGATCGCGCAAAGTACTGGCCTGCTTGTGGTTGATGAAGTACAAAGTGATATCCGAGTTTCTGGTTCGCTGGAATCACACTACTCACCAAACGCAAATGTTGTTTTAGATACCCAGCCCCAAACCGGTGAAGGTTTTATCGCAATTGATTCAATCGAAACTCCTCCAGGTGCAATCCGTTTAGCCGCCCCAAGTTCAGTTGAAGGCTTTGCCCGCGAAATATATTCAGCTCTTCGTTTTGCAGATGCCCAAGGTTTAACAAAAGTTTGCGTGATCCAACCCGAAGGCGAAGGCCTGGCCGCCGCAATTCGTGATCGTCTAAAACGCGCAGCTAATTAAATTACTTAATAAATAACGAGTTTAAAGATATATCTGGAAAAGCCCCAGCGAATTTATCTCGTCCCGGCAATTCTTCAATCTCCAGTGCCACCGCAACAGATTCCACAACAGCCCCGCATTGATGAATTAATTTCACGCCAGCAACCAAAGTTCCACCAGTGGCCAGAACATCATCGATTAATAAAACCCGATCCCCACGGTTTAAAACACCCTCTTGAATTTCTAAAGTGTCATTGCCATATTCCAAGCCGTAACTCTCTTCAAAAGTTGCACCAGGCAACTTCCCTTTCTTTCGAAGCGGAACAAATCCTTTCCCAAGTTCCAAGGCAACAGCCGATCCAAGAATCAACCCGCGCGCTTCAATACCCGCAACCACATCAACAAATTTCGCAAAGGCAGAAAACTCTTTTGTTAGATTCGAAAAATGCTTCGGATCTTTGAGCAATGGCAAGATGTCGAAGAAAAGAATCCCTGGCGCCGGAAAATCAGGTACCTGGCGAATTGCCCCTTCAAGCTCTGCTCTGCTCATGCTAGTACTCTAATGAAGTAAGCAAGAAAAAACGCATCTTCCATACCCGTAATACTTCACACGTAACAAGTACCTATCCAATGCGGACTTCTACCATACAGACCAGCCGTTAGTTCTACAACCATCGAAAGACACGAGTTCTTTACAATTTCACAAGTGTAAAAGCGATGCCAGACTTGAGTGGAGTAATCAGATAAATTCTGTTTTTGATATTTGTTGACAGCTTCCAAAAATCAATATAATTTGAAGCCAGGGATTAGAAATAATGAATATTGACAAAATTTCTAAATCGACCGCACCTAAAGAAAAGGCTTTAAACTCGTTGAATCTTAAAAATAATATGAAAATACTTGCGAAGCGATATTTTTCCATAGAGGATGCTCATCAATTTTCAATGATTTCTGGAGATCGCAATCCCATCCATCTTGATACTAAAATTGCGAGACGTTCAGTACACGGTGAATGCATTCTGCAAGGAATTCTAGGTGTTCTTTGGGGGCTAGAAGTTTTTGTCTCAGAAACTAACATTATTCCAACAAATCTGAAAATAAAATTCTTAAAACCCATATTTTTCAACTCAGAAATTGAATGCAAATGGGATCAAAATACGAAGATAATTTATTTAGAAGCAAATGGCTTTAAACTATTTTCTATTCAATACGCAGAGGGAGTTCTTAAACGTTCCAGAGAAAAGGTTTTAAACAAAAATTCTTCCATGGAATATCCAGATAACCCCAGCTTTGAGCAATGTATCAAGATGCAAAATTCAATATTTCCGCTTGTGGGTGACATAGGTCCGATCGATGAGATGTTCCCAACTATTGTTGGTAAGTATGGAAAGAACGCAATATATGAATTTGCTGCGCTTTCTACGATTGTAGGCATGAAAAACCCTGGCCTAAATTCGCTGTTCATTGCAATTGATGTTAATTTTCAGATGTCAAAGCACAATAAATCTAGTTTCTCTTTACTTAGTTACGATTCTAGATTCAATTTAATTAAATTAAAATTTGAGGCTACGACAATGATTGGGACTATTACGGCGTTGTATCTCCCAATTACTAAACCCGGGCTTGAAGCATCTGAGATTAAGAAATCTATCTCACCAAAGATATTTGAAGAAGTTAATGCTCTTATTATTGGTGGTTCAAGAGGAGTAGGTGAGATAGTGGCAAAGATTATTTCGATGGGCGGGGGACGAGTGACTATAACTTATAAAGTTGGGTTCGCGGATGCAGAAAGTATTAGAAACGAGATAGCTTCTGAAGGAGGATTATGTCAAATCAGACAATTCAGTATTGATTCAAACCCAAAAAACCTGCTTAGCTCGAACAACTTTAATCAAATCTACTATTTCGCTTCTCCTAAAATCTTAAATGAAAAATCAAAAGCATTAGAAGACCTTGAAATGAAATATCGAAAATACTTTATTACGGCATTTCAAAATGTCTGTTTTGAAATAGTGCGATTAGGATTAAAGCCATCAATTTTCTATCCGTCTACATCTTACGTGAGTCATCCTGAACCTAGTTACGAAATCTATTCTAGAATCAAAAATCAGGGTGAAATCTTCTGTAAAGATTTTTCAGATTCTCATGCATTGAAAATACAGTCCCCACGACTTCCAAGAATTGAAACCGATCAAACAAGATCCATTTTAATTGAGAAATTTGAAGATCCAATCCAAATATTATTTCCTCTCCTTTTAAAAATGAGAAATAAGTCTTAAAGTCTCGCCACATCGGAGCCTGAGAATTTCTCAATAAGCACTCGGTGTCAGGTTCCTATTTTAGGTTCTGCATTTAAAATTACCAAAACGGGAATGGTATAAATTTTTTGGATTAAGGATGAAACAATATTTTTTTATAAAGCCATCAATTTTCTTGACCGAAGGGCATCACTCATAGATTTGAAGCCGAATTGGCATAAAATGCATTAAATTGGCATAATTGAAGAGGTTACTCTTTCATTTGTTTCATGGGATTGGCAGCCAGGGCCTCTAGCTCAGTCGGTAGAGCAACGGACTTTTAATCCGTGGGTCGTCGGTTCGATCCCGACGGGGCCCACCCAGGTGAAACGATGTAGATTAATTCTGGAATGGAGCGCAAAATGTGTTCAAAAGTAATTTGTGAAGTTTACAAGAAGCCAACCTGGTCTGGTTGTGGCCAACATATTGAAGAAGCCCTTGAAGGCGTAGCAGAAGCTGATCGTTGTGCCTGCTAATCGCACCTGGCTTGCACCTCAAAGCCAAGAGGTTGTACAAAGCGTTTTAACTAAATATAAAACCCTTGATCCAAATGGAATCCAAAATGAAATCGAAGCGCTTGCAAAAGAGAGCCACCGAATTCATGATGTTGATTCAATAAATTTAAATCCCGCAACAAATGTTTTAAACCCTCGCGCCGAAGCACTTCTCTCATCTGGCATGGGTTCTCGTGCATCACTTGGGCATCCTGGCGATAAATATGAAGTCGGCTTAGATGCAATTGAAAAAATTGAGGTAATAACATCAGCACTTGCTTGCGATGTTTTTGGTGCCGAATTCTCTGAATTCCGCGTAGGTTCTGGCGCTCTTGCAAACTTGTATGCATTCATGGCGACTTGCAAACCAGGCGACACAATCATTGCTCCGCCCGCAACTATCGGTGGTCACGTAACTCACCATGCACAAGGTGCTGCTGGGCTTTACGGATTGAAAACCGTTTCCGCCCCAGTAAATGAAGATGGTTATACCGTTGACGTTGATGCACTTCGCGAATTAGCCCACGAAGTAAAACCAAAGTTAATAACAATTGGTGGCAGCCTTAACTTGTTCTTCCATCCAATCAAAGAAGTTCGTGCAATCGCAGATGAAGTTGGCGCACTTGTTCTATTTGATGCTGCCCACCTTTGCGGAATGATTGCTGGAAAAGTTTGGCCACAGCCATTGGCTGAAGGTGCACATTTAATGACATTTAGTACTTACAAATCACTTGGCGGACCAGCCGGTGGCCTAGTTGTCACCAACGATGCAAAACTTGCACAACGTCTTGATGAAATTGCTTATCCAGGCTTAACTGCAAACTTCGATGCTGCAAAAACTGCCGCACTTGGTGTCACCTTGCAGGATTGGAAATCAGTTGGGCCTGCATATGCGCAAATTATGGTTAAAACCGCCCAAAAACTAGCCACTGAAATTGCAAGCCGGGGCATTGATATTTTTGCGGCAGATAAAGGTTTTACAAAATCACACCAATTCGCGATCTTGGCAAAACCATTTGGTGGCGGACAAACATCTTCAAAGAAGATTGCCCACGCTGGTTTGCTCTCATGCGGTATTGGTTTACCTGGCCCAACAGTTGATGGCGATAACAACGGTCTTCGTATCGGCACCCCTGAAGTTGCACGTATCGGTATGAAAGAAAAAGATATGCCACAACTTGCCGATTTCATTGTTCGTGCACTTACAACAACCGATATGGCACCAATTGCAAAAGAAGTTAAAGAATTTCGCAAGCAATTTTCTGGCGTTCATTACACAGTGGATCTTCCTGAATAAATGCAGATCGATTCTTTAGTAACCGGCCTAGATCTAATCGCCACATTTGCCTTTGCAATTGTTGGCGCACGTATCGCTGCAAGCAAAGGTTTAGATTACGGCGGCATCGCTTTAATCGCCGCAGTCGCGTCAGTTAGTGGTGGAACGTTTCGCAATTTATTTATGGGCCAACGCCCGCCATGGATTTTACACTCTTGGCTATTTGCATCTGTTGCCCTTGCAGTTTTAATCACTGTAATTGCGAAAGAAACTAAACCGGTTGGTCGTTTTCTTTTAGCTCTTGATACTTTTGGTCTGGCGGTAGCAACAGTTTCAAGTGCAAATTTTGCTATTGCAAATAATGCGAATTTTGTAAGCGTTGTAGCCCTGGGAATTATTGGCGGGGTTTCTGGCGGCCTTTTGCGAGATGTCCTTTGCCAGGTAGAACCAGTCCTTCTTCACCGTGAAACGATCGGAACTTCATGTTTTGCTGGTGCCCTGATTTACGCCCTCTTAAATCAGTTTGGGGCAGCCGAGGCAATCACCGTTCTGGCATCTGGCCTAGTCGTGGTTTTGGTCCGCGAAGTATCTATCAAGTTCGATTGGCACCTGCCCAAGATCTAGCCGGCCCCAGATTCGGCCCGAATCTTCAGCCTGACCCCAGCCCAATCCCAGCCTGGCACCCCAAAATCACGCCTAAGCGCAGATTTATACCTATATATGTATGAATCCCAAAAAAGTTTCCAAAAGGACACAACATCTGGCCCCCAGGGGTGTCTTACATAGTAGAGGGCAAGACGTTGTCCGCTGCAAAACCAAGAAATCCGGAGATCTACCCAAATGGCACTTCGTAAGAAGAACACCACAGCAGGCGTTGCCGCTACACCAGCAACCGTCTCTGATTGGTCTGTTGCCGATCTCTCTGCTTTATACGCTGAAAATCGCTCATCACTTGTTGGCCAAGCTCGCAGAATTCTCCGTTCTGAAGCCGATGCCGCAGAAATCGTTCAAGAGGCCTTCCTTAAGTTCATCCTTGCCGCCCCTGAACTAGACACAGCTGATCGCGCACTTGCATACCTTCGCACCACAGTAAACAACCTCTGCCTAAACCAGATCCGTGCAACTGGATCTCGTCCAAATCTTGTGGCTATTGACTCTGAAACAACTCAAGAGCGCCTAGCCGAGATTTCAGCAGAAGCCCACATTCCTTTTGATTCAACCCTTGCTGCCGCCGAAGATGCATCAATCATCCGCGAAGCACTTTCACGTCTTTCAGCCGACCAACGCACCGCACTTGTTATGTGGGAAATGGAAGGCCGCACAACCGAGGAAATCGCAAAGGCACTTGGCACAAAGCCAGAAAATGTCCGCCACGTTGTTGGCCGCGCTCGCGCATCATTTGTTCGCGTTCTTACCGAATGGGTTATCGATGAGGCAACCGGCACCACTGCCCTTGAAGCCCTTTCAACTCAATACAAGAAGGCTGCCGAACTTGCAAAGAAATCTTCAAAGGTTGCCCTATCAATCCTTATCGTTCTTGTTGCATTCCTTGGCTTCAATTCAGTAACCGGCCAAGACAATATTTCTTCAATCGTTTCTTCAGCCACCACAGGCCAAGATGTTCCTGCAGCTGCAAAGTCAGCGGCACCATCTTCTGAAGCAACCCCTGCAGAATCAAGCAAGAAATCAGATTCTCTTGCCGAAAGCGGACAAGCAATCGATATCAAATCTTCTTCAAAGGCCCTTACCTTTGAAGGCCTTGATTCAAATGGCGTTCCTACTGGTTTCACCGTGGCAAACGCAGCCGGCCAAAATGGAACAATCAATGTTTCTAAATCAACTCCAGTTTTAACCAATGAAGGCCTAGTCCTTCACAGCAACACCATGACCACCGATAACGCCGCGATCAATATCCTGCTTTCGCAGGACATCATCGTCGGCGGCAACGGAACCAGCTATGACACCGATGCCTCAATCACCATCGATGGCAACTGGGTTGGCCTAGAAATAGCTAATATTTCCTCTAATTTTGAGCGTATTTCTGATGGAAACTACCTTCTAACTGCTGTAATAAGCGTAAATAAGGCATCTGCCTCAGGTACAATTATCCCAGCGAGTCGTGGCGTTGACAGTAAGTCCGCCCCTTCTCAGATCACAACAGTTGTCCTACTAAACCCAGGCAAGACTCAAATTCTTGGGCAGGCTATTTATGTGGCCTAAGGACAATAACAAACAGGTTTCTGCTGCAGTCCGGATACTGCAACAGAAAAGAGATGTGTCAGCACGTGCGACTCATCTCAAAGCCACAGACGGGAACGTCCCGTCAGTGACTATCGAAAGGAAAATAATGTCTACAAAGACATCAATTAAGCGTATTGCGCTTGTTGCTGCATCTGCGTTGGCAATTGCTGGATTCACAGCAGTTCCATCACAAGCCGCACAAGGAACTGCGTCTGCAATTGTAGTTTCAAAGAACACCCTTGTTGGTGGCGGAGTTGCACTAGCTTCAACCGCTTACACAGCAAGCGCAGTTTTGGATTCACGAGGAATCTCCTCATTCAACGTAACGGGTGGCGACACAGTTACATTGGCTCTTGTATCTGTAACAGGTACAACTGATGTTACTGGTGATTCTGTAACTGTTTCACTTCGTGGGTACGGAAATCTACTTACAAATGAAACTGTTTCAACTGCCGCCGCAGGTGCTGGCACATGGATTGGTACAAGCTCAGTATTAAATGCTGCAGCTGGTATCAAATCTAACGGTGAAGGTAAGACTTTCACAGTTACTTCAGTAGCCGGTACTTATACACTTGACATCACACTTAACCACGGAGCAGACGCAACTCACGCTGCTTCATCAGTTACAACTTCTGTAACAATGGTTGTTGCTGCTGCATCAGGTCTGTCAACATCTATTTCAAGTGCCTACCAAGAAGCTCCAACAGGAACTTCAGTAGCCTCAGCAACAACTAACGCTGTTGCACGAAGTGGATCAAAGACACTTAACACAGATATCTCACAAATTGCTGTAACCCTTAAGAATGCAAATTCAACTGCACACACTGGTGCTTCAGTTGTAACAGCATCTATCACAGGTGCAGGTTTTGTTAATGTTGACGGTACTGCAGCAGCAGCCCCAACAGCATTTAACACACGTGTAGATACACACACCAATACAAATGGAACTGTTTATGTTCATACACAAGCTGACGGAACTGCAGGCACAGGAACAATTACAGTTTCTGTAACAGACGTTGCTACTTCAGCTACAACAGTGTTGGGAACATTCACAATTACTTCATACGGTTCAGTTGCTGCACTTACAGTGCATAAAAAGAACGCACTAATTGGTAAGTCAGGCGGCGGTACAACAGGTCTAGCTACTGCTTCATCTGACACAGTTACTTACATGCCAGCGTTTGTTATTGCAGCTAAGGATTCAGCAGGTCAACTTGCTAATGCTTCATCTGCACCATCAATCGTTTCTGGTACATCAACAGTTGTTTCAAGCGGAACTTGTGCGCTTGATAACGATGCTACTTATGGAACTGGCCTAGTCGGTTACTACGGATGCTCATTCACTACAGCGTCAGGTGCAAAGTCAGGCGACAAGGCAACTCTTACAGTTCGCATTGTTGATCCAGCCGATGCAACTAAGTACCTAACAACAACAGTTGATGTAACTGTTGGTGGTTCAACAGCTAAGGAAGTTATCTCATTCGATAAGGCTTCATACTCAGCTGGCGAAGCAATGGTTGTAACAATTACAGCTACTGACTCATCAGGTAACCCTGTATACGATGGTAAAGCTTCACCTGCACTAACAGGTAGCAAGCAAGTTGGCGGAGCTCTTCCATCAGCAAGCAACTACGTTGCAGGTAAAGTTTCAACAACTGTAGGCGCTCTATGGGCACCAGCAATTGGTGGAGACTTCACCGTAGTTGGAACTGGAACAGATACAGCTGCAACAGCTCTATCAGCAACAGTTTCAATCGATGGAGATCAATCATCAGCTCTAGCACTTGATGCAGCTAACGCTGCAACAGATGCTGCTAACAATGCATACGATGAAGCTCAAAATGCAACACAAGCTGCATCAGATGCACTAG